>Ga0209099_1000277_pt1 | contig 61466 bp, 49 predicted proteins | sample AD_JPNHW2_MetaG_FD_184430 | JGI IMG/M metagenome (GOLD analysis project Ga0209099, IMG submission 184430) | Active sludge microbial communities of municipal wastewater-treating anaerobic digesters from Japan - AD_JPNHW2_MetaG (SPAdes) (version 2) | ecosystem: Engineered > Bioreactor > Anaerobic...
GTTGTAGGTATCAAGAACATCTGATGTTACTTTTGTTTGGTTTGATGTAGACAGAAAAAAATCATCGGGCTGCAGTACGTTTGTATCGCTCATAATGATAGCACGTTCAACCGCGTGCTGAAGTTCGCGAACATTACCGGGCCAATGGTAAATATTCAATTTTTTAAGGGCGTCTGCACTTATACTTGTAATCTCTTTCTTATACTTCTTTGAGTAAATGCTTAAGAAGTGTTTTGCAAGAAGAGCAATATCGCCTTGTCTATCTCTTAATGGCGGTAAATGAATTTCAACAGTATTTATCCGGTAAAGAAGGTCCTGTCTAAACTGACCCTCGCTAACCATTTGATTTATGTTGTTGTTGGTTGCGCAAATTAAGCGAACATCAATATTTTTTGGTTTATTAGAGCCTACACGCGTGACCTCTCTGCGCTCAAGAACAGTTAGAAGTTTTGCTTGCATTGGGGGTGTAAGGTTCCCGATTTCATCGAGGAAAAGGGTTCCACCCGAAGCAATTTCAAATCTACCCGGTTTCTCCTTTTTAGCATCTGTAAATGCTCCTTTTTCATGACCAAAAAGCTCACTTTCGAAAAGTGTTTCAGCAATTGATCCAAGGTCAATATTGATGAATACCTCACCTGTACGAGGAGAGTTTCGATGTAATGCTCTTGCAACAAGTTCCTTACCAGTACCGTTCTCTCCAAGTATAAGTATGTTGGCATCAGTTTTTGCAACTTTTTGAATGGTTGCAAAAACATTTCTCATCTCCTCAGAGTTCCCGATGAATTCATGGAATGGTTGATCTAAAACTTCGCTAATCTCCTGTTGCTTCATTTTAAGAGTATCAACCTCTTGCTGCGATTGCTTAAGTTTTAGGGCTGATGAAACAGTGGCTATAAGCTTTTCGTTTTGCCATGGTTTTAGTATAAAATCGGTAGCTCCAGCTTTAATTGCTTTAACTGCTTTTTCGGCATCTCCATATGCAGTAATGAATACTACAACAGCTTTCGGATCGATACTAAGTATTTTTTCCAACCAGCTAAACCCCTCTTGCCCACTTATAGCATCCTTAGTAAAATTCATGTCTAAAAGGATCACATCAAAATTCTCTTTTGACAATAAACTAGGAATATCCGATGGGCTTGATGAGGTAACAATGAGTTCAACATGAGGTTTGAGAAGTAGCTTTAATGCAAAAAGTATATCCTCATTGTCATCTACAACTAATATTTTCCCCGATTTTTTTATCATTGTGGTAAGGTTGTGATTTGTAGTATTTTATCTATTTATTATATTTTGTCTATATCAGGTAAATATATAAAAAAACTGAAATCTATGGATAGGATAAGGTGTTCTGTTATTTCTGTGTGCGAAATCGAACATAGCCTGTTGCAATATCGAACATAAAAGTAAACCTACGAAAGTTTTAAAAAAATGTATGTGTTTAAAAACCAGTATCTAATAATTAATGGCATATTAACTGATAAAGAAAGTAAAACTTTTTAAAGCTATTTGTAATGGATCGACTAATTGAAAAGAAAAAGTGGACTCTTAAAAAGATTCTTTGGATTTCGGGATCTTCTATTTTTGTTCTGTTTATCTTATACTACCTTATTCTTGGCGACAAGAGCTCAAAGCTTAACGTTGAGGTTGATAAAATAACAATAGAAGAAGTAACTCAGGATTTGTTTAGAGATTATATAACTGTAATTGGTACAGTTGCTCCTATACAAACTATTTATCTCGATGCTACAGAGGGCGGAAGCCGAGTTGAGGAAATCGTTAGAAAAGAGGGTAGCATTGTGAAAAAGGGAGATATAATAGTTCGATTCAGCAATACCAATCTTATTCTGGACATCTCAAATAACGAGGCAAACGTATCAAGAACTGTTAATGAGTTGAGAAGTACTCGGTTACAAATGGAAAAACAAACCCTCGATACTCGTAGCCAGCTCCTTCAGCTTGCATATGATTTGAAGGATAAGGAACGAACCTATCGCAATAATAAGGTGCTTTACGAGCAAAAGCATATAGCAAAAGAGGAGTTTGAAAAATCACAAGAAGCTTGGGAACTTACTAACGAAAGATTAAAACTGTTCCGTCAAAGTTGGAAGCAGGACTCAATTTTCCGATTAACTCAAATTAAAACTCTTGAGGAGGATGCCGACAGATTACAAAAGAATTTAAGTATCGTTAGAAAACGTTTAGAATCCCTTGAGTTTAGAGCACCTGTTAGCGGGGAGTTAGCTTCACTCAATCTTGAAGTTGGTCAGGTAATTGGGATGGGTACAAGAATGGGAACAATTAATGTACTCGATTCCTACATGCTAAAGGTTGATATTGATGAGCATTATATCTCAAGAATAGTTAGAAGTTTAACGGGAGATTGTGAATTTTCCAGCAAAATGTACAAAGGCTTAATAAAAACGATTTACCCCGAGGTTCGCAATGGGCGTTTTACCGTAGATATGGTTTTCACCGATAGTGTTCCAACAAACATACGTATTGGGCAAACCTCACGTATTAATCTTGAACTTGGAGAATCACAAAAAGCTATTCTTTTAAGTCGTGGAGGTTTTTACCAAAGCACAGGCGGACAATGGGTATTTGTAGTTGATCCATCGGGAAGTTTCGCAACAAAACGCAATATTAGGATAAACCGTCAGAATCCAAGATTTTACGAAGTTACCGAAGGGTTAACTCCAGGTGAAAAGGTAATTGTTTCGAGTTATGATAATTTTGGAACCGTTGATAAGCTAATACTTAAATAATATAAAATCAATTGAAATAATTAAAACATTAAACATTATAGCCATGATTAAGACACAAGAATTAGTAAAAGTTTTTCGTACCGAGGAGGTAGAAACAACCGCATTAAATAAAGTTAACCTTGAAGTAAAAGAGGGTGAGTTTGTTGCAATTATGGGACCTTCAGGTTGTGGTAAATCAACATTGCTAAATATAATTGGGTTGCTCGACAATCCATCCAATGGTGAGTTTTACTTTAATGGTATTGAGGTTTCGAAATTTAAAGAGAAGCAACGTACAAACCTAAGAAAATCTAATATTGGATTTGTTTTCCAGAGTTTTAACCTTATTGATGAGCTAACCGTTTTCGAAAACGTTGAACTTCCTTTACTTTACCTTAATGTACCAGCTTCTGAAAGAAAGAAAAAGGTTGAGGCCGTACTTGAAAGAATGAAAATTTCTCATCGTAAGAAACACTTTCCACAACAACTTTCCGGGGGTCAGCAGCAAAGGGTAGCTATTGCACGTGCAGTTGTTGCCAATCCAAAGCTAATCCTTGCCGATGAGCCTACTGGTAACCTCGACTCAGCAAATGGCGAAGAGGTAATGGAGCTTTTAAGTGAGTTGAATCGCGAAGGAACAACCGTAGTAATGGTTACACACTCTCCAACCGATGCTGAAAAAGCTCATCGTATCGTTCAACTTTTTGATGGTCATGTTGTTACTGAAAATGTAAAGAAAAATTTCTAAATCGCCTTTAATATTTCTTATTCATTAAAAATTATATTAAAAATTACTAACTAACTATAAAGAAAGGGTTCTACAATGAAAGAGATATGCATACCGATTTCAAATCTTGGAGAAGATGAAATAGCCGATGTTATAGTAACTATTGGTGGTAAAAAATGAGCTATAGCTTTCGTGTAGAATCCTTTCCTTGGAGCGTGGATTCTGAAAGTGCTTCAATGGATGAGGATTCGTTTCATGCTACAATCGATCAAATTATTCAGCTACGGAGTTCAATTGCAAACTACGATAGTAACTGGGAGTTAATACAAATTTTTACACCTCGACCAGGTGCAACTCACATACAAGTTCTTTATCGAAAGAGAAACGGACACTAAAAAGTTAAATGTATGAAGGTTAAATGCTTTGTTTTTACGGTGGTAATCACAACTATTGCTGCAGTGAAGGTTAGTGCTAAAGAACCTCCAGTAGGAGATAACCCTCAACCAGTTTGCCCTAAAACACATGTAGAGGTCGAGGCAACTTCAAGCGTTCTAACCTCTGTTGAGGAAAATACTGAATATAAAGAACAGGAATTACAATTTTTTGAGTCAACAGTTAAAGATGATGATTCTACTAATTACTATTTAAAAACTAATAGTAGAATAGACACAACAACTTTCAACGGATTAAAAAAATATTTTAAAAGCATACAACCCGTTATAAGAAAGTTAGATTTTCAAGATGTTGAAAAGATAGAAATACTTTAATTGTTTTTGTTTTATTAATCATTTTACGAGAAGAAACCTTTGCTATGAGGCGAATACTTAAATATTCTTTAGTTGCTTTTGCAATACTATCATCAACCATTCTTTTCGCTCAGAAAAAATGGGGTTTGGAGGAGTGTATCAACTATGCTTTACAGAATAATATTCAATTAAAACGAAGCGAACTTCAAACAAAGTCAACAGAAAAGTCCTATCAGCAAGGGTATTTCAACATTGGTCCTTCTGTTACCGGTAATTTTAATCATCAATATTCAAACGGAACAGCATTTAACAACTATACTCTTAGGTTTGAGAATATTGAGAATCAAAGTGGTAGTGCTTCGGTTAATGCTGAGATAGAGATATTTAAAGGATTATCCAACTGGAATAATATAGGGATGCTTAGGTATGAGTTTTTATCGCAAAAGGAAAACAATGAGATTTTAAAGAACAACATTACATTGAATGTTGTAGCGGCATATCTACAAATTCTTTATGATAATGAGAATTTAATCTATAGCGAAGAACAATATTCAATTCTTAAAAGGCAGTTAGAAAAAGCGGAAAGACAATCTGAATTGGGATCTATATCTCCTGCTGATTTTTTAAATATTAAGGCTCAGACTATAAACCAGAAAGCAGTTTTAACTACTGCTCAAAGTAAGGTTAAGATATCATATTTAGATCTTGCGCAACTTTTGGAATTGGAGTCGGCTGATAGTTTAAAAATAAATACAACTGCTATACAAATTGATACTAAATCAACCATTCAAGACTTTGATAAGTTGTATGCCGAGATTATTTCAAGTAGACCAGAGCTTAGAAAAGCTGATTATGACGTTAAAAGTGCAAGAAAGGGATTAAATATGGCTTATGGTTCGCTTTTTCCACAGATTACACTTGGATATTCGTTAGGCTCATACTACGATCGTTCAGCATACTATAGCAAAATTTCAGGAGGAGATACTTTAATCATTAAATATCCAAAGTATTCCTATAGCCAACAGTTACAGGATTATATTACTAACACAGTATATTTATCGATTCAAGTCCCAATTTTTCAACGGTTTACCAATGCTACAAGAATTAGCAAAGCTAAAATAGGTTTGCTTGATGCCAAATTCGCTCAGGAAGAAACGCAAAAGAGACTCCTAAAGGAGATTCAACAAGCATATGTAGATGCATTAGCCAGTTATGATAAGTTTTTAGCTTTTCAGGAGTCGGTTTCGAGTTATGGAGAGGTATTTGAGCAAGCGAAACAGAAGTTTGACCTTGGAATGATAAATTCAATTGATTATGAAATGGCTCATAACAATCTTATTAAGGCGCAAGGTGAACTGCTTCATTCAAAATACACGTATCTACTTAGAATAAAGATTTTAGATTTTTATCGTGGAGTTCCAATATCACTTTAACTGTTTCCAAGTTTTGTAGGTTTTGTTAATGGTTTGAAAAACCCCGGGTGGTTCCTGGGGTTTCTTTATTGTGTGGAGACTAAATCTTTTTTTCGAACCTTATCTGAACAAACTCTTCGGGAACTTCATTTACGACACCTGTATTAATAAATCCATTTTCCTCGAGTAGTTGGAAAAGAATTTTATCGTCGGTAGGAGTTGTTCCAACTAATTTTGTTGATCCATTTTTCTTTGCAGCATCTTCAGCAAATTTAAGTATTTCGTGTGCAAATCCTTTTTTCTGATGTGCTGGAAAAATTGCCAATCGGCTTATGGTTGTAGTTTTAGGATCCTTCTTATCAGGCTTTATCGTAATTGTACCAACGGCAACAAGATCTGAAAACATAAGGTAAACATATTGTTTATCAATATCCTCCGAAATATCATTGTAATCTGCAAGGCTATTGTTCCAGTATTTAACTCCTTTTTCGAGTAGTTGTCGAGAGCATTCCCGAATGATATATAGGACTTCTAGTAATCTATGTTTTTCTGCAGGGCGTATTTCCATACTGGGTAACTATTTGACTTGATAAACAAGCTCACCACCAACAAAAGTGCTAATAACTTTTGAATTAGGCAAATCGGATTCTTCTGCAGTAAGCAAATCCCTATCAAGAATCACAAAATCAGCCCACTTTCCGGGTTCGAGGCTACCCTTAAAATCATCCTCAAAATTTGCTTTAGCGGCCCAAATTGTCATTCCTTTTAGTGCTTGCTCTCTGGTTAAAGCATTTTCAACTTGAAATCCATTGACTGGCTGCCCATTTAGGTCTTTACGCGCAGCTGCAGCATAGAACCCATAAATCGGATTGATGTTTTCAATGGGGAAATCGCTTCCATTTGCAAGCCATCCGTTTTGCCTCAACAAATCTTGATATGCGTATGCATACTTAATTCTGTTTCCTAGTCGTTCATCTGCCCAAGTCATATCTGATGTAGCATGAGTGGTTTGAACCGAAGGGATTATACTGTATTGTCCGTATCTGGGTAAATCTTGTGGGTCTACAACTTGAGAGTGCTCAATCCTCCAACGAAGGTCGTTGTGGAATTTAAGGTAGTTTGAGTATATATCTATTATCAATCTAACGCCTGCATCGCCAATGCAATGGGTGTTTACCTGGTAACCTGCTTCAAAAGCTATTTTACAGTAGTTCTTTAGTTTTTCAGTGGTTTCAACCTGTAATCCGATGGTTTCAGGTGCGTCGGAGTACGGTTTGAGAAGTAAAGCACCTCTTGAACCTAATGCTCCATCAACAAAAAGTTTAATTGAACGAACGGTGAGTTCGTCTGTTGTATAAATTCCTTTTGCAAGAAAAAAGTCGAAATTCTCTTGAGTAGGATTTAGCATAGCGTATAACCTCATTTTCATTTGCCCCGTTTTTTGGAGCGAATCAATTAGCAAAACATCTTGTAAATCCAATCCGGCATCCGATACAGATGTTAAACCCACTGCGAAGCAGTTTTCCTGAGCCTTCATCAATGCTTTCTCTTTTATCGTTTTCTGAATTTCAGGAATTTTCGATCGAACAAGTTCTATAGCATTATCGACGAGTACACCAGTTAACTTCCCTTTTTTCTTGATCAGTTCACCTCCTTCTGTAGTAGTATTTTCGTTTACACCTGCCATTTTTAGGGCTACTGAATTTGCAATTGCTGCATGTCCATCAACGCGAACAATATAAACGGGTTTATCAGGAAATGCCTTATCAAGAAGGTCATTCGTTGGAAACTCTTTAACCTCCCACTCATTCTGATTCCACCCTCTCCCTTGTACCCAATCCGAAGGGAATTCTTTTTGATGTTTAACTAACCTTTCTATAACTTCCTCCCACGATTTTGCACCTGATAAGGATGCGTTGCTTAAGGTAATACCATAATTTAGGAAATGGCAATGAGGATCAATGAATCCAGGGTAGATAAATTTTCCATTTGCATCAATGGTTTTTTCAGAGTTATACTTTGTTTCAATCTCTCTGATTTGTCCTAATGCAACAATTTTGCCATCGCTAATAGCCATACTGCTATATTTGCTGAAGGTAGAATCAACTGAATATATTGTTGCGTTGGTTATAATTAAATCAACTTTTTGGCGTTTAGAACATGCCATAACTAGTAAGATTATTGTTACTAAATAGATGAAATTGTAGAAATATCCCTTTTTCATGTTGATTTTATTAGGGTTGAGGTAAGTAAAGGTATCAAAATTATTTCTGAAAAAGATATGCTGAAAATATTTTCTACTTTTGAGAACTTTCGAATGTTATGAATAGATTATTGTTATTACTTTTTATTATCACTACAGTTTGGTTTGCTTCGTGCGAGCGGGAGGATATTTCTTCAAACCCGGCCCTTAAGCTGAAGTTCTCAACCGATACTGTAATGTTTGATACTGTTTTTACCACAATTGGTTCGTCAACGCAGTATTTTAAGGTTTATAATCGAAACAAGCATGATTTAAAGATATCATCAATTCAACTTGTTGGGGGAAATTCATCATTTTATAGGATGAATGTTGATGGTATTGCTGCCAATAATGTAGAAGATGTAACTATTAGAAGTAATGATAGCCTTTTCGTTTTTGTTGAGGTTACAATTGATCCAAGCAACCAGAACTCACCTTTGTTAGCTGCCGATTCTATCATTTTTATAACAAATGGGAATGTTCAAGATGTGAAACTGATTGCTTGGGGGCAAGATGTTAACCTTTTCAATAAAAAAACGTTGGATGCGGATTCTGTACTAACCCCTGATAAACCATACTTAATCAATGGTTATCTTTATGTTAAACCCAATGTTGAACTTAAAATTCTTGCCGGAACAAAGCTATACTTCCACAATAACTCTTATTTACTGGTAAAGGGTAGTTTGAAGGTTGATGGGACCTCTGAGAACCCAGTGATATTTGAGGGTGACCGAAGGGAAATTTATTACCGCGATAAAGCAGGGCAGTGGGGTGGAATTTGGCTGCTTGATAGTTGTAAGTATAACGAGATTAAGTGGGCTGAGATAAGAAATGCTATCAATGGAGTTATTGTTGATACATTTTATACCGTCGATGCTCCAACTCTTAAGATTAGCAACAGTATTGTCGAAAATATGAGTTCTATTGCGCTTTATGCTAGGGGTTCTAAAATTAATGCCGACAATTGTCTTTTTTCCAATTCTGGAGATGTTTGTGTTGCACTAACAATAGGAGGAAACTATAACTTTTATCAATGTACAATTGCAAATTATTGGGGTCAGTACATCTACCGAAAAGGGCCTGCGCTTCTTTTAAATAATTACTATTTATATCAACAAAACGGTTCATATGCTGTAATCGCTCGCGATTTGGAAAATGCATCGTTCAATAACTGTATTATTTATGGCAGTCGCGAACAAGAGTTTGAGATTGATAACGTGTATGATGGGCAAATTGTAAGCGCAGAAATGAATTATAATTTTGATCATTGCATATTAAAAGTTCCTAGTAATTATAGCGTTTCAAACCCCGACCATTTTATTAGTGTGATCAAGGATAACCCTAAGTTCAAAGATCCCTCAAAATTAAACTTTCAGTTGGATACATTAAGCCCAGCAAAGGATTTTGGTTTAATTGATTATGCTAACTTGTACCCAATAGATTTAAAGAATTATAGCCATCTTTTAGATTCTGGCCCCGATTTGGGTGCATACGAACGAAAGGAGTAACCGATGAGAAGGGGATTATTCATACTTATAATTCAGTTTTTAATCCTGATCCAATTTTCTTTTGCTCAAGAGAAAATCTCTACCACTAGATACCGTGCGATGTTTTATAATGTAGAGAACCTTTTCGATTCCTATAATGATTCACTTACAAACGATGATGAGTTTACCCCAATGGGTGTTCGTCATTGGACATGGGAGAAAATGAACCAGAAAATAGTTGGTATTTACAAAACTATAGTTGCGGTTGGAGAATGGGAACCACCTGTTTTTGTTGGTTTATGTGAAGTCGAAAATGATTATGTGCTTTATCAGTTAGCTCACGAAACGCCTTTGCTTAAGTATGATTACAAAATCGTTCATCGTGATTCGCCAGATCCTCGTGGTATTGATGTTGCTCTACTTTTTCGAAATGATTTATTTGAACTTCAAGAATCAAGGTTCTTTAACGTTACTTTTCCCGATGAACCAAATCGAAAAACTCGTGAAATACTATATGCCAGAGGTATACTCGCTGGCATCGATACAATTCATGTTTTTGTAAATCATTGGCCCTCGAAGTATGGAGGAGAACTAGAGTCAAATTCAGGGCGGTTTGCTGCTGCAAATACCTTAAAAGAGAAGATTGATTCTATCAAGGTTTTTTATCCTGATGCTCGAATTCTTATTATGGGCGATTTCAACGATGAACCTGAATGCAATCCTTTGGTTGAAGGACTTAAGGTTTGTTTGGATACAAATAGCACTTGTCCTTCAGAATTAGTCAGTATTGCTTCCATTTTGAAGAGTAAGGGACAGGGGAGCTATAAATATCAAGGTGTATGGGGAATGATTGACCAAATTATAGTATCGAAGAGTTTATTGGATCAAAAGCATAAAATATATACATCTTCTGATAATGCTTCAGTATTTAAAGCGGATTTCTTACTTGAATCTGATGATAGTTTTTTAGGAGATAAACCATTTCGCACTTTTGCAGGATATAAATATCATGGAGGATATAGCGATCACTTACCTGTTTCTGTGGATTTTATTGTTAATAAGGCTTTGGAACCATGATTGTTTTGAGCCGTTAATTATTCAAAATTGATATACAACTCTCAAGTCCTCAATTTGTTCATCACATCTTATGATTTTTTATATATGTTGTATAACACATCATTGTGAAATGGATCCTGTTTATTAAATGGTTAACTTTTAAGTTATTTTATCGTGCCTACATTAATAATTTGTTCTTTCTTGTTAAAGAGAATCTATTTTAAAAATTAATAAAATGAGACGATTAGTTTTATTAACCTTACTTTTGATTCAATCAACATTTTATTGCGTATTAGCACAAAATTCGACTGGATCCTCACCTGATGTTTACAATGCAGTTTATAGACTTGAACTACCCCCTGGTGAAAATAAAATTATTACTTCTAACTCCCAACCTAATTTAAGCGGTTCTCCATTTCTTGAAGATTGGCGGGATGGTTTGATTATTATGAGAAGTAATGATACTATTAAAACCTTAAAGCTCCGCTTTGATTTTTACAACAATGATATGCAGTTCATGTACGAAGGGAAAACATGGGCCATTGGAGCAAAAAATAAAATTAAAGTAATTAAAGTTGGTGATCATTCTTTTGTTTATCTACCTTATTTGGATAATAGTCAAATAAAAGAAAACTATTTTGAAGCGTTAAGCGCTGGGAAGGTAAGCATTTTAATACTCTATTACCCGCAAATTAAACCTGCGAATTACAATGCAATTCTGAATACAGGAACGAAAGAAAATCAGCTTTTGCTTAAGAAAAAGTACTATTTTGTTCAAGATGATCGAGTAGTTTTGATGGATAAAAAGGGGAGAAATCTTATATCCGCAAACTCTCAGAAAAGCAAAGAAATTAAGGAATTTATTAAGAACAATAAATTATCATTTACTGAAGAAACTGACCTAATTACAATTGCTGATTTCGTAAATTCGCTTAAGTAAATAAAGGTATAATTTTTTTGAAAATTTGAAGAATAGAGCCCTATTTATCTGGGACAGGTATAATATTTTCCCTTTTATTTAACCAAAAGAACAAATTTTTTGCTGATTTATTTAATTAAGACCATATAAGTATATTTTTTTCGTTAGATTTTCAAAATACGGATCTAATTTCATTTTTAAATCACAATTAATATTTTTGAAGATCTAATAATTACTGAAATGAACACTAGAACTTACTATTTAGATTTACTCAAAAAACATGTTTCAAACCCTAAAATGATATCCCACTCTGTTGCTTCTGAGTTTGTTCTAAGGGCCTTGGCACGTAAATTTGGCGAGGATGAAGATCTTTGGGGAATTGCGGGTTTGCTACACGATATTGACGTTGAAATTACCAATGCCGATCCAAAGAAACACGCTATAGTAGGTGCCGAAATGCTCGTGAATGAATTGCCCGCCGAAACTGTTGAGGCTATCAAAATGCACAATGAGCAAGCAACGGGTATGTTACGATCAACTCGTTTTCAGCATGCTCTTGCAGCCGGTGAAACTATTACAGGACTTATTTTTGCTACAGCATTGGTCTATCCCGATAAAAAAATTGAAAGTGTAAAGGTTAAATCGATTACCAAACGGATGAAGGAGAAAATGTTTGCGGCTTCGGTAAATCGTGAAACAATTCTTGAGTGTGAGAAATTAGGACTTACTATTGATGAGTTTGCAGAAATTGCTCTTAATGCATTACGTCCAATAGCTACTGAGATAGGATTCTAGTTTGGGCTTTGAGTATTTATTTTTTTCATTCCAACAAGCCTTTCATATCTACTTCCTTGTGGTTTATAGTAAACAAGTATTAGATAATCGTTTTCTGTTTCGGAGTGGTTTCCCTCGAAAAAAGATTGATCTATTTCTCCTGTTTTAAAATCTTTTACAACGTATCGGTAATTATAGTAACCCTGCTTTAAGAATAATCTAAGTTCATAAGCTCCGCGAGAATAGCTGTATTGCATTAGGCTTTGTGGTGTACATTGCCAGTTAGTGAGTTCTCCAATCACATAAACCCCCTTCTCAGTTAGCTGATCATAGTAGGGTAAAGTAAAATAAACCCACCCGTAGTCGGCTTCAACATTGCTCGATTCACTATTTGCAAGGTTAATTATATATGAACCATTTTTGTCTGTTTTATTGAAGTACTTTTGATTTCTATTATTGCTCCCAGGTTGAAGTTGAATACTGTATTCATTGGCTATTTGTTCGATACTTGTTACTCCCAGAGAAATATACCGAAATGAATTTATATCGAATGAACGAAATTCGTTTATTCCATCAAAAATTGGTTGATTTGCTGTAGAATAAAAAATCTTATCATTTTGAATAAAGGCTGGTGTTATTCCATGAATTGAATTAATGGGTTGGCTGTTTTGCAAAATCTCTACATGTAAATCATTATAAGGATTCGAAATTGAAAGTGGATTAGTATTGATTGATAGTTCTAATTGCTGCGAAGTCGATTTTAACGATGGATCGATTGGCTGTAATACTTTTGAATTAATAGTAATTAGGGATTCAACAACTCTAAACTTTCGTTCTAGTACTATTCTATCATAGTTATTACTATCAAAGACTTTAACAACATAGTTCCCCGATATTTTAATCTTAACGTTATTATTTGGGACTTCAAGAGAGTAGTGAGTATAGGCAACAGTAGTTCCAATGGAACTTTGGAAATCATTTATTGAGTTTGGCTCAAAGCCATCCATATAATCCGATGCAATAAGCCCTGACTCATTCCATTTGCTTGTACAATGAGTTATTGTATATGAATAGTTACTTTGATTATCAGATAGATCATCAAAAGATAAGGTTATCGTTTCTTTACTACCAAGTTCAATAATAGGTGAAGATAGTTCATCGCCCGTTTTACAAATTTTTACTGATTTTATAAAATTCTCTACTTGTTGTTTTTCATGCTGTAAATAGTTTAAAGGACTAACACTACTATTGTCAGCTAAAAACGAGATTAATAAAACGGAAGAAAAAATAAACGGTTTAATCATTTGGGTAATTTTACTAAATTATGATTAATAAAATATTGTTAATCAATAATATAATGCAATATAAAACCTTAACTTTTATTAACATACCTTAACCCGTGTTAGCTGAACTCCAAGCTATTTTTGTACCATAAGTTTTAATAAGGTTTTTTCATATTAAGGTTTAGGTTAATATTTAGTTTAGGGTTTGGTTTTGAGGTCGTCCTGGTTAGACGGCCTCTTTTTTTTTGCTTCAACTTGAAATTTCATCTACAATCTTACTAAAAATACACTACTAGTTTTCTAACCTCAATTATTATTTATCGAAGATGAAGAATTTTTTCCCTACAATTAGGGAAGAAGATCGTCGTTGAAATTTGTTTATTTGCAAATACAATCTATACTCTGATAAAATTTCAGTCAAATTTATTCTAATTTATGTTATGGAGTGTTAAATTTACGCTAACATGTTAGAGTCCTTTTTTAAAACGATTTTAATAAATTGATATCAAGATTCAAGACCAAACAATTCAAACCATAAACAATATGAGAAGTCTATTATTAATTGTAATGCTTACCTTTTTAGTTCAATTTACTTATGGACAATCTGGTTGCACATCTGGTAATTGTGAAAATGGTTGGGGTATTTATGAGTGGAAGTCAGGAGCCAGTAGTGGCGATAAGTATATTGGAGAATTCAAAAATGGTAATCGCGAAGGCGAAGGTGTATACTTTTGGCATACTGGTGAAAAGTATATTGGTACTTGGGCCGGTGGTGTGATCAATGGGTATGGTACACAGTATTTTGCTAATGGAACAAAAGCATCTGGGTATTGGACAAATGCAAGTTTGACAAGTGCAAAATATACAACAGCTGCATGTTTATCAGGCGATTGTGATAATGGCTATGGTATATGGGTTTATGACTCTGGTGATAAGTATTCTGGTTATTGGAAGGGGGGCTATCGTAATGGAGAAGGAACATACCTTTATGCTGATGGCAGTAAGTATGTAGGAACTTTTGATTATAATAAGCGGAGTGGGTATGGTACTTTTTATTGGAATGATGGGTCATACCACCAAGGCTATTGGAAAGATGGTAATCAAGATGGATACGGAACATACTACTCATCCACAGGAACACCACAATCAGGGAATTATGAAAATGGGAAATTTGTTGGAACCTCAACCCAAAGTAATACAAGCAGTTCTACAAGTTCAGCATGTACTGCTGGCAATTGTGAAAACGGTTGGGGTATTTATGAGTGGAGATCGGGTTCTAGTAGTGGTGATAAGTACATAGGCGAATGGAAAGGTGGCTATCGAAATGGTGAAGGAGTTTACACCTGGCATGATGGCGATAAATACGTAGGTACCTGGTCCAATGGAGTAATAAATGGCTATGGTACCCAATATTTTTCAAGTGGTTCGAGATCTACAGGCTATTGGCAAGATGCAAAACTCTCTGGTACAAATTACACTATCCCAGCATGTATCTCTGGTGATTGTCAAAATGGCTATGGTGTATGGGTTTATGATACTGGTGATAAATATGCCGGCTATTTTAAGGATGGCTATCGTGATGGTGAGGGTACTTATTTGTACTCTGATGGTGAGAAGTATGTTGGCCATTTTGAAAGTAATAAACGTAATGGCTATGGAACTTATAACTGGATTACTGGAGCCATTTATGAAGGTACATGGAAAGATGGCAATCAGGATGGCTATGGCTATTATACCAGTGTAGATGGGAAAAGGGAGTATGGCTATTATGAAAACGGGAAATATATTGGTACTTCAAATACAAGTAGTAATAATTATTCTTCAAATACTTCTTCTTCAACTAGTTCAGTTTCATCATGTGTTTCTGGTGATTGTGAAAACGGTTGGGGAATATATGAATGGAGATCAGGGTCAAGCAGTGGTGATAAATACATAGGCGAATGGAAGGGGGGCTATAGAAATGGAGAAGGTGTTTACTTCTGGAATTCTGGCGATAAGTATGTTGGAACATGGGCTAATGGTGTGATAAATGGATATGGAACCCAATTCTTTGCTAATGGTACAAAAAGCGTTGGGTATTGGCAGGATGCAAAACTTACAAGTAAAAATTATACAGAATCATCATGTATTTCTGGTGATTGTAATGATGGTTATGGTGTTTGGGTGTACGATACTGGTGATAAATACACCGGTTATTTTAAAGATGGTTATCGTTCAGGTGACGGAAACTATATATATGCCGATGGTGAAAGGTATGTAGGGAAATATGAAAACCATAAACGAAATGGTTATGGAACCTACTATTGGACTGATGGCGCAACTTATGTAGGAACATGGAAAGATGGAAATCAAGATGGGTATGGAACATACACAAAGGCTGACGGAACCAAACAGGTTGGCAAATTTGAGAAAGGTAGTTTTGTTGGCGAGTCAAATAGCGGGAACTTAGCATCAAATTCATCAGCTGTTTCTACATGTGTTACTGGAAATTGCGAGAATGGTTTTGGTATCTATACATGGGGTGCTGGAAATTGGGAAGGTGATAAATATATTGGTGAGTGGAAGGATGGATATATGAGTGGGCAAGGCTTTTACCAGTGGCATAGTGGATCAAAGTATATTGGTAGTTGGGAGAGTGGTAAACAGAATGGTTATGGTACTCAATACTATTCCGATGGTACAAAAGCACTTGGTTTATTTAAGGATGGAAACCTATCTGGATCAAGTTCTGAAGTTGGTTGTGTTTCAGGTAACTGCACTAATGGATATGGGGTATGGATTTATGATGGCGGAGACAAGTATGAAGGCTATTTTAAGGATGGACTACGAAGTGGCCAAGGCAACTATATATTCTCTGATGGGATGAGGTATGTAGGAGGTTTTGATAGTAATAAACGTAGCGGTTTTGGCACTTTCTATTGGGCTGATGGTTCTTATCATGCTGGAATATGGAAAGATGGCGATCAGGATGGTGATGGAGTATATACAAAAGCTGACGGAACTATAACTAAAGGTTATTGGGAGAAAGGAACTTATAAGGGAGAAGTTAACCAGAATGGTAATAAAGTATATATTGCTAATAATACTACTACAACAAATAACAATGATAACTTTACAAACACTAAATCTAGCCTATCCGATCGTATTAAATCATACGTTGAGGAGAAAGTAAATGAATGGCAACAAAAAGGAGAATTTGAGAAAACACTAGATTATAAGAATCGTGTAAACGAAACCACACGAGCAAAAAAGATTGAAGATTTTCAAAAAGAGGCGATTGCATCACTTAAAAAAGAATACAAAGGATCAATTGATTTCAAGAAGATTAAACTTGGACAGTATGATGCAGATAATGAAAGCTTCTTGCTGACTTCCGATGAATTAGGTGAATTTGTGGTTTCAGTTCCTTTTGCCGAAGCTCCAAAGTTTAAGGAGAACTTCAGTACCTATCAGTTTAACAATCCTGATTTTTACATCAAGGATAACAATTTTGTTCTTGCTTATACCGAGATCGTTAACCCTGTAACTAAGAAGAAATATATCTACGATAGCAAAAATAGCTCTACTTATGCCACAACTAGCATTAACTATAAATTTAATGATATTGTTATTGATGTTGAGGATAAAGCAGGTGGTTTAGGAAATAATATCAAAAAGGGCACAAACACAATAAATGTTGGCAAATCAGACGTTGATACCGATATTCCAGTTAACACAATTGTTAAATCCAATACTTACGCATTAATTATTGGTAATGAGGATTACACTACTTTTCAACCCGGTTTAAGTAACGAGGTAAATGTAGATTATGCTATGAATGATGCTAAAATCTTTAAGGAGTATTGTGTAAAAACAATGGGTATTCCTGAGAAACAGGTTAAACTCTTAGTTAATGCAACATCTGCACAAATGACACAAGGAATTGCATGGCTTACAAATCTTATCAAAGTAGAAGAAGGTAATGCTGAGGTAATATTTTATTACTCAGGACATGGATTACCCGATGAGCAAACCAAAGAGGGATATTTAATTCCTGTTGATGTAAGTGGAAGTAATGCAAACCAAGGGGTTAAACTAAACGACCTCTATGCAAAACTGAGTGAATTCCCTTCAAAGAAAGTATCTGTTTTTCTTGATGCTTGCTTTAGTGGAGGAGCTCGTAATCAGGGTTTAATTGCCATGAAAGGTGTAAAAGTAAGACCAAAGGAAAATGTTGTTAATGGGAACATGGTTGTGTTTACCTCAAGTACTGGAGAGGAATCATCAGGAGTTTATCGCGACAAACAGCATGGTTATATGACCTATTACTTGCTAAAGAACCTTCAGGAAAATAAAGGAAATATCTCCTATAAAGATTTGGCCAATTACATAATTAATAACGTTAAGAAGGAAACCGCACTGGGAGGAAAGGTTCAAACCCCACAGGTAAATTATAGTTCTGCGGTTGATGGAACATGGGAAAGTTGGAAGCTAAAATAAACGAAATTAGGTAAAAGTAGTCAAACCTGTTGGGTGCATCCTAACAGGTTTTTCTATTATTCTGTAATTAAAGGATTGGTTCGATTTTTATTAAGTATAATATATCTTTTTATTATGGAATGTATCATTTTCTACTTTACTTTATAAATAAATATCAATCTCTAAATAATCCAATAAAATGAAAACAAATGCGCTATCAGTTCTATTTATCTTGGGTTTTGTAGGTATTGTTTCTGCTCAAAATCAGGATAAGTCCGAGTTTATAAATGTTGAACCCGGATTTTACATCAAATCAATTTTAAAAGATGTTAATGCCGCCAATGAGAATCTAAAGCCCCAAGAAAAAAGAAAAAGCTTTCAGATGGTTCAAGATATCACCAAGATCCCTAACAAAATAGCTGATTATAAAAGATGGTGGTCATTCCCGCCAGTATCACAAGGTAACACGAATACTTGTTGGAGTTTTTCAACTACATCCTACCTTGAATCTGAAGTAAAGAGAATTTACAATAAGGAGATTAGACTATCTGAAATGTTTACTGTTTATTGCGAATACCTTGAGAAAGCCCGTCGTTATGTGAGCGAAAGAGGAAACTCTGAATTTGGTGAGGGTTCCGAGGGAAATGCAGTAACCCGGATGTATAAAATGTATGGCTGCATGCCACTTTCTGCATACTCTGCTTTGCCTGTAGGTCGTAAGTACCATACTCACGAAGCAATGTTTAATGAACTGAAATCATATTTAGAGTCAGTTAAATCTTCAAATGCTTGGAACGAAGAATGGGTTATATCAACTGTAAAATCAATTCTGAATAAATATATGGGAGAGCCCCCAGTTAAGTTTACCTATGAGGGTAAAGAGTATACTCCTGCATCTTTTTTAAAGGATTATGTAAAGCTTAATCCTGATGATTATGTTGAAATTCTTTCGTATAAGCAAGAACCTTACTGGCAACAAGTTGAGTATAAGGTTCCTGATAACTGGTGGCATAGCAATGATTACTACAACGTACCTCTTGATGTTTATATGGATATTATTAAAAAAGCGGTTCGCAATGGTTACACCATGAGTATTGGGGGAGATGTTTCTGAACCTGGATTTTCTCGTACTACGCAGGCAGCCATGATTCCTTCATTTGATATTCCATCTGCATATATTAACGACGATGCTCGGCAGTTTCGCTTTACTAACGAAACAACAACTGATGATCATGGCGTTCATTTGGTTGGCTATTGCGAGCGTGATGGTAAGGATTGGTATCTCATTAAAGACTCAGGGTCAGGTTCAAGAAATAATGATCCAAATGCACCTGAGTTTGGATACTATTTCTTCCACGAAGATTACGTAAAACTTAAAATGATGGGCTTTACCATCCATAAGGATGCAGTTAAAGATATAATTGAGAAGTTCAAGAAATAAATATTATTTAGAAATGTTAAAGAGACCTGTTAGAGTAATCTTACAGGTCTCTTTTTTTAAGAACTTCTTTTTAATCAATTATTTGCATGATTATTTGAAATGATTTAAAATATACCCTAACTTGGTAATCAATTCTTTGAAATGCTTTTACAATACATTAGTTGAAATTACGGACATTTTACTTAACGAACTAAAAACCACACGACTATGAAAAAGTTATTATGTCTTTTTGGCCTAATTGTATTGGCTATTGGTGTTTACTCTCAGGAACCTCCAACGGCATATACTTTAAACTTTAAGGGAGGTCTGTTTTTAGGAGGACCAGGAAAACCAAGTTATGCTGGTATAGAATCTAAAGCAGAGGTTTCTCCAATGTTCAAAGCTGATTTGGATGGAATTTTAGTTCCGAAATTATCAATGGGACTTTTCTTCTTCTATACTCCTATGAAAGTTGAAGATTATGATAAATCTAGTAATTTCATATCTGTTGGTATGACTATTAAACCACGGTTTACCTTAGCAAATGGAGCACAAATACGACCTGGTATTGCCATTGGTTACAACAATATCAAAAATGACGACATGGAGGATGCTAGTAATGGCTTAAATATTGGGGTTCAGCTTGAAGTTTCAAAAAAGATTAATGATAAAATTGGAATTGTAGGTGAATTTGGTTTTGCAAGCCAACCTGTTGGAGGAGATGGAAATTATGATTTAACTTTCCCTCCTATTTTATACCTCTGCCTTGGAATTGAATTTGGTAAATAAAATGATAGCAAAAACTAAAGAAAAGAGTCGAGCAATCGACTCTTTTTACTTTACTGTGAGGTTTAGTTCCTTTCCCTTTTCAAGCATGAGTTTATAAGCCTCCTCGTAGTTGTTATGAATAATACCATCCAATATGGCATCCTTTATTGTAGTTTTTATTATTCCAACCTCAATACAAGGTTTAATGCCAAAGGTTTCCATAATTAGCTCGCCAGAAATAGGTGGTTGAAAGTTACGAATAGCATCCTTTTCCTCAATTTCTTTTAGTTTTTGTCGAACTATTTTAAAGTTTGTCAAATGCTTTCGAACGGTACTATCATTTTTTGATGTAATATCGGCTTCACAAAGTAACATCAGATCATCAATGTCATCGCCAGCATCAAATAGTAATCTTCTTACTGCTGAGTCTGTAACCTCTTCCTGCGAAAGAATTATAGGACGTAAATGGAGTTGCACCATTTTTTGAACGTATTTCATCTTCTCGTTTAGAGGAAGTTTTAGCTCTCGGAAAATTTCTGGAATCATCTTAGCACCCAAGAACTCATGTCCATGAAATGTCCATCCCTGTTTCTGAATGTATCGTTTTGTTGCAGGTTTTGCTATATCGTGAAGTAGTGCAGACCAACGCAACCAAAGGCTATCACTCTTACGAGCTACATTATCAAGTACTTGTATTGTATGTAAAAAGTTGTCCTTATGACTTAATCCATTTTTAGTTTCAGTCCCCTTAAGCTTAAAAATTTCTGGAATAATTAGCTCAAGCAATCCTGATTGATCGAGAAGAAGAAAGCCTGTTGATGGTCGTTCAGAGAGCATTATTTTATTTACCTCATCAATAATTCTCTCCTTGGAAACAATGTCAATTCGTTTACGGTTTTTACCGATTGATAAGAATGTTTTTTGCTCAATTGTAAAGTTAAGCTGCGAAGCAAACCTTATCGCTCGGATCATCCGAAGAGGATCATCTGAGAAGGTTTGGTCAGGATCAAGAGGGGTACGTAAAATTCTATTATCAATATCATCTATACCATTGAAATGATCTAATACTTCACCAAAAGTTTTTTTATTTAAACTAATTGCAAGAGCGTTTATTGTAAAATCGCGTCGTTTTAAGTCGTCATCAAGAGTACCATCCTCAACAATTGGCTTACGTGAGTCGGAACGATACGACTCCTTTCTTGCACCAACAAACTCAATCTCGATATCATCAAGTTTGAGCTGTGCTGTGCCAAAATTTTTAAAAACACTAACCTTTGAGTTTCTAACTTTTTTTGAAACTTTTTTGGCTATATCTATACCATTACCGAGTACTACAACATCAATATCCTTTGAATTTCGTTTCAGATAAATGTCTCTTACAAAACCGCCAATCACATAAGTTTCTACATTTTCTGAATCTGCAACTTCTGAAATTATATTAAAAATCTTATGGGTTAGGTGTTTTTGCATGTTCAAAATTATTCGTCTTAACGCTGTCAAAAATACAATATATTGTCTTTATGGCATAATTTAACGTTAACATAACTTGGGACTGATTGTTTATTAATATGTGATTTTTATTAATGGTTAAAGAGATGTTTAATAATTATCATCTAAACTTTTTGAACAATTTGTCGGTGTTTACGTTTTGGTATGTAGTTTGATATATCTACATATATTAATATGTTGAAATAATTTGAAATATTAAAACAAATAGTTATGATTGAGCACCTTACAGTAGAAACTTTTAAAACAAAGGTATTCGACTATGAAAAGAATACTGAGTGGAAATTTAACGGGAATAAACCCGCAATTATCGATTTTTATGCAGATTGGTGTGGTCCATGCAAAATGGTTGCCCCAATTCTAGAAGAGTTATCAAAAGAGTATGACGGTAAACTTGACATTTATAAGGTAGATACTGAAAGCGAGCAGGAGTTGGCTGCAGCGTTTGGAATTAGAAGTATTCCATCATTACTTTTTATCCCAAAAGATTCACAGCCACAAATGGCAATGGGAGCTTTGCCAAAGGATTCGTTTAAAAAAGCTTTTAAAGATATATTAGGAGTAGAGTAGTAGGATAGTGGGGAGAAAAGGGCGTCTCGTTTATCGTTGCGCCCTTTTTTATTGAAATTTCTTATTTTCTTTTTATGGTTTGTTGCTTGTTTTCTGCCATAAAGTTTGCATAACTTTCATATCCTTTGCCTTTTATCATGTTAATGCATGCGCTGCGATCAGAGTTGAACACCACACCGAACATCCTCCCGATAAAGTTGTTGAACTTTTTACATTCCATAACATTCTTAAACTCGTTACAATCAGCGCAACTGGCATAACCGTGTTCAATGTTGCATGAACGAATTTTACACCAAGTAGCTTTTTTGTTCTCGGCGCAACCAGGGCAAGATCCTTTTAAATATGATTTGCAGGCACCACAATACAAGCCACAGTAGGCTATCATTTTTGTATCGGCAACAATTTCTTTCATGTGTAATGTTTTATGTATTCAACAATATTTTTTCAAATAAAAACAACTAGCAACTAATTTTATTAATGTTCATCAATGCACATTCTCATAATAAAAAGGTGCTTTAAAGTTTTATTAATTTCTTCCATATACTCTCTTACTGCTTTAACACTACCTGGTAATGAGTAAACAAAAGTATCACCCATAATACCTGCAACACTTCGGCTTAGTAAAGCATTAGGTTTGTCAGCACCATATTTAACCCGAATCATCTCCATTATACCCGGTATCTCCTTATCAATAACTTGCCTTACTATATCAGGGGTAATATCTCTAGGTCCAATTCCTGTACCTCCATTGGTTATGAGCAAATCATATCCTAACTCTTTTGCTTTAGCAAGATGAATGCGGAGCTGCTCTTCGTCATCTGGAATGATTGTAAGCTCAACTGTAAACTGCCACTTAAGCGAATTAAAAAAATCAGAAACAAGACGAACAACCTCTGGGCCACTTTTATCTTCATAAACACCCCTGCTTGCTCTATCGCTAAGAGTAATAACTTGAACTCTATATATTTTAGGATAAAAAGTTAGCTCATCGCCTGCTTTTAGCTTGCCTGGCTTGATCACTCTACAGAATATACCTTCCTTAGGCATAACGCAATTACCGACCTCTCGATAGATATGACATCCATCGCCATGGCAAGATTTGCCAATTTGGGTTACCTCAAGATCAACATCGTTCCCAATGAACCTATCACCGGGTTTAGTCTCGATAAGTTCTATTCCTTGAGTTGTAATATTTTCGGCAAAATCACCGAATTTAACCTCTCTTTTCGACATAGCTTTAAAACGTTCAAAGCTTTCAACACCAAGAAGACTGATCTGTCGATGCCATTCCCCTGCATGAGCATCACCAATAACGCCCAAACTGTTAAGAACTATTTTCTCAACAGGACTTTTAACTATACCTTTCTTTTCAGATATATTTACTGAGAGGATTTTAACCTTTTGTTCTGTAAGCATATGGTTCTATATATTCTGTTTTGTTTTTTCAATTAGTTTGATTTCTTCAATAATCATGGTCTTATCCACTGCCTTACACATATCGTAAATAGTAAGAAGAGCAACAGAAACAGCGGTTAATGCTTCCATTTCAACACCAGTTTGTCCAACACATCTAACTAAGCTATTAATGCTAACTCCATTATTTGTTAAGGTGGCTTTAACATCAACCTTTGTAAGCATTAAAGTATGGCAAAGAGGTATTAAACTTGGTGTTTGCTTAGCTGCCTGAATGCCAGCAATTTCGCTTACGGTTAACACATCACCCTTTTTCATCTGGTTATCTCTAATGAGCTTTACTGTTTCAGGGTTAAGTCTAATAAAACCATTTGCTTTTGCTTGGCGCAGTTGGTTTGGTTTATCGCCAACATCAACCATATTGGCTTTGCCTTTATCATCGATATGAGAAAATTCCATATTAGTTGACAGTTGTAAGTTGTGAGTTGACAGTATAAGTTACTTTTTGTTTTCGTAATAGTTAATGAATCCGCTGATTAGTTTCATGCAAAGATGAACTTTCTCAATAGTATTTTTATAATCTTCACTTGAAATAAAAGATAATTCGAAAGATAAAATAAGTTGGGTTTCGAGTTCAAATAACGATCCTCTAGCAATGAATAGAAATTGTAGAGTATCTTTGATATGGTTTCGCCCAATACCTTCAGCTATATTTGACGGAATTGAGATAGAACATCTTCGAATTTGATTTATCAGACCGAATTGTTCAGTTGAAGGAAATGATTCGGTAACCTTATAAATCTGTTTTACAAGATCTTTTGATTCTTTCCAAACCTCCAATTCCTTATAATCCATATTTATTTATTTTACTGTCAACTGTTTACTAACAACTGATAACTAGTATCATCCTCCGATATTATAAAACTTTCCGTTTTGATTTGCAGTACCACTCTTGGGTTTGATACCTATTGCTTTTATAATTGCTTCTTTAGCACCAAGTTCACGAACGCTATACCCTAAATCGCTGAAAAGGCAAGGCTTTACTAAACCATTTGCTGTTAATCGAAGCCTATTGCAGTTTGAACAGTTTCCTCCTTCACCACCTTCAACCTGACCAAATATACCTTTTTCTAGGTTCATTTTAGGAATAAAACGTACCTCAAAACCATTTGTAATAGCGTAATTCTTTACAGCAATGGCATCAGGTTCATTGGACGATTTATCAATTACGCAGTTAATTTTGATAGGACTGAAACCAATCCTTTTTGCTTCATCAAGGCTTTTAAATACATCATCGATATTACCACCTCTGGTAATTTGTTTGAACTTCTCAGAATTGACAGTATCGAGGCTAACGTTTATGCGTCGCAATCCTGCATCCCATAAAGGCTGAGCGAATTGTTGCAATAGAGTAGCGTTGGTGGTCATACTAAGGTCTTCAATTCCATCTATCTCAGAAATCATCCTTACCAACTCCACAATTCCTTTTCTGACAAGAGGTTCCCCACCGGTAATTCTTACTTTATTTATCCCTAATGTTACAGAGATTTTAATAAAGCTGATAATTTCATCAAAGCTGAGTATATCCTCATGCTTTAACAGGGAAACCCCCTCTTCGGGCATACAATAAGTGCATCGAAGGTTGCAGCGGTCGGTAACCGATACCCGTAAGTAATTTATTTTGCGATTATAGTGGTCGTACATCAACAAATTCTCCTTCCTTAACTTCCGAAACTCCTATAGGAATCATAATATACCCGTTGGCTTGGGCTAATGCAAATATGTGTGCTGAGCCATGGAATTCAACTGCTATTACTTTGTTATCGCTATTTACTGCAACAGGAATAAGTCCTAAACGCTCAGTTTTCTTACGTTTATAGGTCATTCCCATTTGTAATCGTGATATGATTTTGGGAGGAACACCTCCCATCATCATTTGGATAACCGGTTTAATTAACACCTCAAACTGGAAATAGGTTGATACAGGGTTACCGGGCAATCCAAAAATCAATTTATCATCTTTTGTTCCAAACTTTGTTGGCTTTCCGGGTTGAATGGCAATACTATCAAAATGAATTTGAATACCTAACTTTTCCATTACTTCTGGCACATAGTCGTAATCACCCATTGAAACGCCACCGGTTAGAATAATAATATCATTTTCGGTTAATGCTTTAGATAATGCATTATAGGTATCCTCCTCATTATCTTTTACTATTCCAATATATGAAGGCTTTGCATTTGCCTTGATAATCTGACCAACTAGTTGATGACCGTTGCTATTTCGAATTTGACCCCCTGTTGGCTTTAAATTTGGCTCAACCAATTCATCTCCTGTAACGAGTACTGCAACAGAAGGCTTTTTTGAAACAATAGGGTTTGTACATCCTAGGGCAGCCATAATTGCAATATGTTGAGCCGATAGGATAGTACCTTTTACTATTGCTACATCACCTGTTTTGATGTCTTCACCGAGTATGCAGATATTTGATTTTGCTTTTTCTCCTGTAAATACAATTCTATTGTTACCGATCTCCTTCGTTTCTTCAACCATCAGCACGCAATCGGCTCCTTCGGGAATCATTGCACCAGTCATAATCTTGGCGCATTGCCCAGATTCTATTTTCTTAGTAGGTACTTTTCCTGCAGGGATTATCTCAATTACCTCCAGTTCATGGTTAACATCTGCCATTTTACATGCATACCCATCAACAGCCGTTTTATTGAAAGGGGGCATGTTCATGTCAGATGCAACATCAACGGCAAGAACCCTTCCGATGCAATCCCAAAGTTCAACCTGAACAGTTTTATCAATGGGTTTTACTTTTGAATGTATGATACTGATTGCTTGATCTAAAGAAATCATGATTTACAAATTTCGAAGGCGTAAAGTTGCAAATAAAAAAGGCAATAGAAAAAGGGTTATGAAAATAATTGTATGTCCAAAGAGAAGCTAGGTACCAGACTCTAGACATCGTATATAATAAGGATAGTTCCTAGAAGTTAATATTCTTTTGCTGAATGAATCTTTTATCTATATCTTTGCCTTGTCTTTTGGGGGTGCCTTAATACAACGGGCTGAGATCATACCCTTTGAACCTGATCCGGTTAGTACCGGCGAAGGGACAAGAGTTTTAAATGACCTACAGTATTATTCCCCCTTTTCTTGGTTGCTGAAATTTGAGACTTAAATCGGCTGTGCACACCGTTTTATCTCAACTTCAGCGAAGCAAAAAAGTTGTTAACCAAAAAAAGGAATTTTAAAATGAAAAAATTTGCTTTGTTACTGCTTTTGCAGTTTATGGGAGTTTGGCTATTTGCTATGCCAAACGAAACATTTGGATCATTCCAAATATCTGGAAAAATAACCGATGAGAATGGGAAGCCCTTAGTTGGGGCAACAGTTATTCTTCAGAATTCACTTGAAGGAACAACATCCGATTTAAATGGGAACTATATTATTAAAAGAGTTAAACCCGGAACGCATGTTTTAACCGTTTCATTTATTGGATACGAGAAAAAAAGTGAGGAAATCGCTATTGATAAGGATCTTGTTCTTGATATCACGCTAAAACCTTCATCGATAATGGGAGAGGAGATTGTGGTTAGCACAACAAGAGCCTCCTCAAAAATGCCAATTGCTCAAACATCAATGAGCAAGGATGACATTAATAAATCGTCGGTCGGGTTTGATGTTCCTTACCTTTTAGAGTTAACCCCATCTGTTGTTGCTACATCCGAAGGAGGTACAGGGATTGGGAATACCGCATTCCGAATAAGAGGGAGCGATATGAGCCGAATTAATGTAACGGTTAACGGCATTCCATTAAACGATGCTGAATCGCAAGGAGTTTATTGGGTTGATTTACCCGATTTTACCAGTTCCGTTGATAATGTTCAGGTTCAGCGAGGAGTTGGATCATCAACAAATGGTGCAGGAGCGTTTGGGGCAAGTATAAATTTCCAAACAACAACTCTTTCTACCGAACCATTTACAAATGTTGAGTATCAAGCGGGTTCGTTTAATACCAATAGAACATCAGTAAGAATTGGAACGGGGCTTATCGACAAGCAGTTCAGTTTCGAAGGTCGATATACACAGCTTAAATCCGACGGGTATATTGATAGGGGAACTTCAGATAATAAATCGATGTTTATTACTGGTGCTTGGCATACTTCAAAAAGTTTACTTCGTTTAAACATTATCCATGGCGAGGAGCATACTGGTATCACTTGGACTGGAACTCCTGGAAATGTAATTGATACCAATAGGACCTATAATCCTGAAGGAATTTATTACGATAGTCAAGGTAAAATGTACTACTACAAGGATCAAAAGGATAATTACGTTCAAACCCATTACCAGTTAATGTACAGCTATCAAATATCTAATGAATTAAATGTTTCAGCAGCCTTACATTGGACTAAAGGTTCAGGTTATTACGAAGAGTATAAAGATGATACCAAATTTAGTAAATATGGTTTGGATAGCCCTATTTATGGAACAGATACATTGAAATATACCGATTTGATCCGAAGGAAGTGGATGGATAACGATTTCTATGGAGCAACCATATCTTTAAATTATCACAAAGATGCAATTGAAGCAATCCTTGGTGGGTCTTGGAATGAATACGATGGAAACCATTTCGGGAGGATAATGTGGACGGAAGTTAATAATGGCATTCCAAAAAACTACGAATGGTATAGAAATAAAGGAATAAAAACCGATTATAATATTTTTAGCAAAGCCATTTGGCAGGTTACCAATAGGTTTAACCTTTATGGCGATTTACAGTATCGAGCAATTAGCTACGAGTTAAAGGGACCAGATGATGATTTGGCAAGTTTGAACCAGAAGCATAATTGGGAGTTTTTCAACCCTAAGTTTGGGGCGCAGATGAAAATATCTTCAAATCAAGAGGTGAATTTCTCAGTTGGAGTTGCACATCGCGAGCCTACCCGCGAGGATATAAAGGATGCTATGAAGTATGGTAGTCATAATACTCCTGATGCAGAAAGGTTAGTAGATTATGAACTGGGTTATTCATATAAACAACCAAACTTTGCAGCAGGAATCAATTTATACTACATGGACTACAAGGATCAGCTGGTGAAAACAGGTGAACTTAGTGATGTTGGCTATCCCATTATGTCGAATGTAAAGAGTAGTTATAGAACCGGTATTGAGCTGACTTGTGGGATTAAACCTACATCATGGTTAACTTGGTACGGAACAGCAACTATCAGTAAAAACATTATAAATAATTATGTTGATAGGATGGATTCTATCGATAATCCAGATGATTGGAGTCAACTAGGGCAGATTGTGAAACACTATGGAGATAGCCCAATCTCGTTCTCTCCTTCATTGATAGGTTCTAGTAAGTTCGATTTTTCCATTGTAAAAGGGTTAAATATTGCTTTTATAAGTAAATTCGTTGGTAAGCAGTATTACGATAATACAGGTAGCGATGCTAGAAGTCTCGATGCCTATCTCGTAAATAATTTGCAGTTTGATTATAGACGTGCACTTAAGGGAGTAAAATCAGTTTACCTTCAGCTGTTTGTTAATAATATCTTCAATAAAGATTACATTGCAAACGCTTGGATATACCGAGCATATTGCAGGGATACCGATTCTATTTATCGTGAGGATGGGTATTTCCCACAGGCTGGAATAAACTTTATGGCTAAAATTGGTGTTGAGTTTTAGTTTCTCATTCAACTATCAACTGTTAACTGAATTATGAATTGGTTACTAAATAACTATATTGAGGTACTTGGGGCTGTAACAGGCCTCATTTACCTTTACCTTGAAATCAAGCAAAATATTTGGCTTTGGCCAATAGGTATTGCAACATCGGCGTTTTATATCTACGTTTTTTTTACCACAAAATTCTACGCCGACATGGGATTGCAGGTGTACTATTTGGTAATCAGTTTTTATGGTTGGTGGCATTGGTTGTATGGTGCAGGTTCAAGCAAAACGGATGAATTGCCGATTACTAAAACTTCAATAAAGCAATGGTTTTACATATCCCTAGCATCAATTGTACTCTTTGTTTTGATGGCATTTGTGCTAAAGAACTTTACCGACTCGCCCGTTCCATATGGAGATGCGTTTGTAACATCGTTAAGCATTACTGCAACTTGGATGCTTGCCCGAAAGTTAATTGAACAGTGGTGGATATGGGTTGTTGTTAATCTTGTATCTTTGGTTCTGTTTATTTGGAAAGGGCTTTACCCAACTTCAGTACTTTTCTTTTTTTACTTTACAATGGCTGTAGTTGGATACTTTGAGTGGAAAAAAGAGATGGTTAAAAGTGAAATGTTAAAAGGTATAAGTGAATAGTAAAATAAATATAAAACCAACAACTGTCAACTGTGAACCGTCAACAATAATTGTTGCCAACGGGAAGTTCCCGGAGCATGAAATTCCGTTGAACTTACTTCACAAGGCTGAAATTGTTGTTTGCTGCGATGGAGCCATTGCTAAACTCGATAAAAATGGGATAGAACCTACCATAATTGTAGGGGATTTAGATTCACTTTCAGATAATTATCGGTCAAGATTTGCTGCAAAACTTTCACACGACCCCGATCAAAATACAAATGATTTAACTAAGGCCATAAAATGGTGTAAGAGTAATAATCTATCCAATATCTATATTTTAGGGGCTACAGGAATCAGAGAGGATCATACATTAGGGAATATTGGACTTTTACCTTCGTACGCACGAATGGGAATGCAAATTAGACTCATTACGGATAATGGGGTAATCATTCCGTTAATCCAATCTTCAACATTGGAAAGTTTTAAAGGGCAACAGATATCTATTTTTTCTCCCAACAACTTAACCAGAATTACTACAACCAATCTTAAGTATCCAATAGTAAATAGCACCTTAGACGAATTATGGATGGGAACTTTGAATGAAAGTCTCGGTGACACATTTACTATCGAATTTAACCCTGGTCCACTTATTCTATTCCAATCTTATTAGCAGATTTTAACTATAAATAAGACAATTATCCTATTAAAAGAGTGAAGTTATTGTAACTTTTTTCTTAGTTTTCTATCCTATAATAAAAACTAATAGAAGATGGAAAAAATCTATTCGACCTTTTTATTCATTATACTTCTGATCTCAAATTCGATAGGACAAACATTAAATGGGAAAATTATTGATAACGAAAGCAAGCCAGTACCTTATGCTACCGTTTTTGTTAAAGAGTTAAAGTTCGGAACAACCTCGAATGAACAAGGCCTTTTTAGGCTTAAGCTAAAAGAAGGGGTATACACAATTAGATTTCAAAGTCTCGGCTTCGAAACTATTGATAAACAAGTAACTATTAAGGATGGAGATAATCGCCTTGATGTTACTTTAAACATTAAAAGCTACCAGCTGAAAGGGGTAAACGTTAAACCAGGTAGCGAAGATCCTGCGTACGCAATTATTCGCAAAGCGATAGGGATGGCTCCCTTTTACCAGAATCAAGTAAAGGAGTTTGAGGCGGAGGTTTATATGAAAGGATCAATTAAAATTTTGAAACTTACATGGATTGTAAAGCGTGCAATGAAAGATGATCCGGATGCACCTAAGGAGGGGGAACTCTACTTGCAAGAATCCGTAAACAACATACATTTTACGGCTCCCGATAAATATGATCAGAATGTTAAGATGATCCGGTCGAACTTCCCATCCAGTGGTTCTGACAATGATGCCATGCAGTTCATCAATGCTAGTTTGTATCAACCTAAAATTGGAGATATAATTCTTCCACTATCACCATACGCCCTTAATCACTACAAATTTAGGTACGAAGGGTATTCAAATGATGGCGATAGGATAATAAATAAAATCAAGGTAATTCCTAGAAGGAAGAGTAAACAGCTTGTTGAAGGGTATATTTACATTGCAGATAAATACTGGAATATTCATAGTGCCGATCTGATGGTAGAATCTTTGGTAGGAACAATAAAGATACAGCAAACTTTTGGGGAAGTTGAAAAAAATGTATGGCTTCCTGTTAGCCATAATTTTGATGTTATTGGTAAGTTTATGGGCAATGAGGGGAACATAAAATATATATCTTCTGTAAAATACAAATCAGTAATTCTTAATACTGATATTAAAGTACCTAATAATATTGTAAGTCTGAGTATTCAACAAAAACTAAATGAATCAAATATACAACAGACCAAGAAGAGCCAAAACCAAATTCAGAAAGAGCAAAAGAGAAAGGAGAAAATTGATAAACTTTTAGAGAAGAATAAACTATCCAACCGTGATATGTACCAGTTGGCTCGATTAATGGAGAAAGATGCTAAAGAATCGGATACTACTAAGAAAAGCCTTGAAATTAGTGAGAGTCATAAGGTAAAAGTTGATTCCCTTGCACGTAAGGTTGATACTTTACAATGGAACAAAATTAGACCAATTGCACTCTCAATCGAAGAAGTTAAAGGAATGGAGAACCTTCGAAAGTCGATTGAAAAGAGAGATTCGGCCGATCGTAAAAAGGATACTGTTGATAAAAGAAAAAACATATTTTCATCGGTTTTTTTGGGCTATAGAAATTACAATAAAGAGAAGAAGCAGTACTTCAAATTTTCAGGATTAATAAATATCGATCAGCTTCGCTTTAATATAGTAGATGGTTTTATATCTGGCATAAGCTTTTCATATAGTAGAACAGCTAAGGAACGGAGTTATAATATTAACCCTGAGATAGCCTATGCTTTCAATAGAAACGTTGTAATGGGACACATTAACGGGGGACTCTCATATTCTCCAAAACGAAGAGGCTATATTGGAGTAAATGCAGGCAGTGAAAGTGTTGATTTTAATAAAGAATCTGGAGTGAGCAACCTTGGAAATAGTGTTGCATCGCTTGCATTCCGTACCAACTATATGAAACTTTATGAGCACCATTATGGTGAAATAAATAATCGAATAGATATTGCTAACGGTTTTGAGTTTAAGACAAGTTTAGGGTATTTCAATAGAAGGATGCTTGAAAATATTACCGATTTTTCGTTCTACTCAAGTAAAGATCGGAAGTACACACCGAATTTACCAATAAATGATACTATATATGGTGTTAGCACGCCCAATCATCAAGCATTTATTGCAAAGTTTTCATTTAGCTATACTCCAGAATATTTCTATAGAATTTATGAGAACCGGAAGTATATGGTTTCATCAAACTACCCGACATTTTTACTTAGTACAAGAATAGGTATTCCCGAAATTGCAGGGAGCGATGTTAAATTTGTTCAACTTGAGGTTGGTGTAAAACAAAAAATTAAGATGGGATCAAGTAATTCATTGTCTTATAGGTTAGCCTATGGCGATTTTCTAAACAAGGAGAAACTTTATTTTCCCGATTATAAGCATTTTAATACTCAAGAAATACCTTTAGTAATTGGTGATTTTGAAAATAGCTATCAGTTACTGAAATATTACGATCATAGTACCGATTCGCAGTATGCACAGGGATTTATTGGATACACTTCACCCTTTTTGTTGCTAAAGTATCTACCCTGGGTTAGTAATCGAATGTGGTTAGAGAATCTTTATGTTTCATCATTATATACTAAGGGGAGTAAACCCTATTGGGAAGCAGGTTACTCAATGACTCAAATTAGTGTTTTTGGGGGAGTAGGTGTTTTTGTTGGGTTTGAAGGTGAAAAATTTAAGGGTTTTGGAGTGAAACTGTCGTTAAAATTCAGCGGCGAGATTAGTATATAAAAAAAGGGAAGAGTAATCTTCCCTTTTTTTATTGCATATTTAATTAACTATATTTTTCCTATTGCTTTTAGTTCAACCTCAAGTTGGTTAACCAACTTTTCCATTTGACGGATAACGGCTAGGAATGGTTCTTTAGTTGTAAGATCAACACCTGCTTTTTGAAGTAAAGCAACTGGATAGTCATTACTTCCAGATTTTAACAAGTTTAAATATCTGTTCAACGCTTCTTCGCCTGATTTTTTATCTTTCGCTTTTGCTACCTGCTCATACAAACTGCTTGATGCGGAGAACGAGACTGCATAATTGTAGACGTAGAATGAGTAGTTGTAGAAATGTGAAATTCTAGGCCAAGTGTACTTTCCAACCTCTGAACGTTCAATCATAGGTCCATTAAATTGAACATCTGCATCATTGTATATCTGTGCAAATGTTTCAGCATTTAAAGGCTGATCTTGTTCAATCATTTCATGCACTTTATACTCAAAATCAGCAAATTGAGCTTGGCGATAGAATGTTCCTACTAAGTTGTCAATTGCTTGAACTAACAAGGTGATTTTTTCCTTTGGATCATTTGATTTTGAGAGCATATATTCAAGAAGCATATTTTCATTAAAGGTAGATGCTACTTCTGCCACTACAGTTGCAGATCCTGAATAAACCATTGGTTGGTTACTGTTTGCAAACTGTCCATGCATTGCATGCCCAAGCTCATGTGCAAGCGTAAACACATTGTCACGAGTTTCGTCCCAGTTTAAAAGAAGGTAAGGGTGAATACCATATACAGTCATGTTGTATGCGCCTGTTTGTTTACCGGGCTTCTCGTAAACATCAATCCATCCACCTTGAAAACATTTGTTAAGTAGATTGTTATAATCAACCCCCATTGGCTTTAAAGCATCCTTAACAATTACAACAGCATCATCATATTTATATGTTTTTGAAAAATCAACCAATTCGCAATAGCTATCAGTCATGTAGTACTTTTCAAGGTTTAATGCTTTTTTACGAAGTTCCCAATACTTTTGAAGTGGTTGAGTATTCTCTTTTGCAACCTGTAAGAGGTTAATATATACATCTTTGGGGATGTTGTTAGAAGCAAGTGTAGCATCGAGGCAAGATTTGTAACCTGCTAATTTTGCAGAGGCCCATCTTTCTTGGAGCATCCCTAAATAAATATCAGCATATGTGTTTTTTGCTTTAACATATGGAGTGCGAGAAGCCTCTCCAACCATCCTACGATCTTCTTGACTTTTTGACATCGAATATATTCTTGATGCGGCAGCAGGCGAAGCAATTATCTCCTCACCTGTAGAAAGGGTTACTTTTGGGTATTCAATATCAGCAATTGATAGCGATTCATAAATTTTTGAAGTAGCTCCTAAAGCATTACCAAATTGAGTAACAATGTTCTGAGTTGCTTCTGGCAGAATGTGTTCACGTAAGCGATAGAAGCTTTCCATGTCATGCTTATAAATAGCAAGTTTTGGGTTGGTTTCCATCCATTTGTAAACTTTTTCAGCGGGTATAGTTGCCAACTCTGGTGACACCCATGTACTATTCATCCCAATTTGCATTAGTACATTCTGTAATTCTTGCTCTTTGTTTGAGTAGATTGGATTTTTCCCATCTACATCCTTTTGAAGCATTACGTAAACATAAAGTTTATTGATGATTACAGAACTCTCTTCGGAGAATTGAAAGTACTTAAGCATTTTCTCAGGGCTTTCACCTAGCGTCCCTTTAAATTCTAAATATTTTGGAGTTATCTGTTTGATAAATTCTAAATCCTTAGACCATGCATCCCAGTTGGGATAAATGTCGGTAAAGTTCCAATTATACCTGAAATCTGCTGTTTCAGTCTGTTTTTGCTGGCTCATAGTTGAAATAGCAAATAAAACAAAAAGTAGTGATAACGATAGATTCTTCATATTTATTAATTTGGTTTTTCAGATGATTAAGATGTAAAAATAAAATAAATATAAAAAAGCCCTACTATGAACGGTAGGGCTCAGAATTATTCTATTATTCAACAATTGTGACCCAACCGCGATTATCCGGTAAATCACCATATTGAATACCAACTAATGTTTCGTAAAGTTTTTTAGAAACATCACCTGGTTTACCATTCTTGCAGAACTTGTAAATTTTTCCAGTTTCGAGGTCAGCAATTTCGCCGATAGGAGATATTACTGCTGCGGTACCGCAAGCACCAACCTCATCAAATGACTCTAATTCATCAACAGCTACAGGGCGACGTTCGATTTTCATTCCTGCCTCTTCAGCTAGTTGAATAATACTCATGTTAGTTATAGAAGCAAGAATAGAATCTGATTTTGGGGTGATGTAAGAATTCCCTTTAATTGCAAAGAAATTAGCAGCACCAATCTCATCAATATATCTTTTCTCCTTGGTGTCCAAATACATTGGAGAACCATAGCCAGCATTATGCGCTTTCATAACTCCGCGTAAACTTGCTGCATAGTTACCACCAACTTTAAACGTACCAGTTCCAAGGGGGGCAGCACGATCACTATCGCGTACAATTGCAATTTTTACTGGGTTAAAACCCTCTTTAAAGTAAGGACCAACAGGAGTTACAAAAACAACAAACATATACTCTCTGGCAGGCTTAACACCCACTTCGGGACCTGAACCAAAAAGGAGAGGGCGAATGTAAAGTGATGCTCCTGTACCAAACGGTGGTACAAACTTTTCGTTTAATTTAATTGCCTTAATAACTGCTTCGTGAAAAATATTCATAGGGACTGGAGCCATTAAAACTCCTTCCGCCGAACGCTGGAGGCGTTTTGCATTCTCGTCCCAACGGAAAAGGCGTATTTTACCGTCTTTTCCGCGGTAAGCTTTCATTCCTTCAAAAGCTTCCTGACCGTAATGCAAACCAGTTGCTGCCATGTGAACTGTAAGGTATTCCGAATCAGAAACCTCAATTTCACCCCATTTACCGTCTTTATAGACGCAGCGTACGTTATAATCGGTTTTAACGTAACCAAACGGGAGATTCTTCCAATCTAGTTGTTGCATGATGACTATAGTATTAAATGTTGATACATTATTAGACTTACAAAATTATAGTTTTATAAGTAATTTATTTATACTTATTAGATGTTTTTTATCACAATGGTTTAAAATTGACACAAAAAGAAGGGTAGGAGCAATAAATTGTTATTGGTGAGCTGGTTTTCAGAGCCAAGAACTTGTTGTAAAGTAACTAGGGGGAAAAATCTGATCTCTAAAGTCGGATATTTGAATTAAAAAAAAGTGGGTAAGCTACTTATATCGCACCGCTACAACTACTTACCCTTGCTACCTTCCGGTCCTGGGGGGGTTCAGCAGGAGCTGGTCGTATAAGACTTACCCGCCGCAAAAGTAGTAACTTTATAAAAGTTCGCAAACTTATACCCATTTTTTTTCTATTTTCTAATATCTTTGCTTCAAACCTTAAAAATCTAATAACCTATGGAATCAAAAACAAATTCATTGTTCAAGAGTACTTTGAACTATGGTGTATATTTAGGTATTGCTATGATTATCTATTCTCTCCTTTTATTTATTTTTGGCATAATGCCTGTTGGTTTTCTAAAACCAATTTTATTGGGTTTATTGTCACTTGCAATATATGTTGTGGGAATAATTTTTGCAACTAAACAAGTAAGATCTGAACTCTATAACGGAGAAGTTTCTTATGGTCAAGCATTCATTATTGGATTTTTAGTTGCAACTTTTGCAGTTATTATTTCTACTATTTATAGTTACATTCAAAATACATTTATTGATTCTGACTATTTTGTAAGGATTATGAATGCTCAGAAAGATTGGACTCAGAATTTTATGACAAGCAAAGGTCTTTCTGAGGATCAGATTGATAAAGCCATTGAGAAAATTGATGAGCAAATCAAAAACTATAGCCCATTAAAAACATTGTTCAAAGGCCTTATTTCAAGTATTATTCTTGGTGCTATAATATCACTAATTACTTCTGCTTTCCTTAAAAAGAAAACAAACCCTTTTGATAATGCAAATGTTTAGGAATAAGACAATAGTGTTAAAGTAGGCACATTCTTCACACAAATATAAGGCGGTATTTATACCGCCTATTTTTTTAGTTATAGTTGCTGACATAATCTTGATTATTAGAATGGACGACAATCAATTTATGTTAAAATCTTTTTATTATCTTTTTCTAATATCTTTGCTAAGATTTTATTCAATTGATTAATGAACTTAAATAGCAATTCAAAATATAAGTATGCAATGGCATCTGGCCTAATTTTAGGTATTATTCAGGCTGCTCTTGTTCTAACTATTTCTTTAATGGGAATTGATATAATTAGACCTCCTTTATACTATTCATTGATAAACATTACTGTTGTAGTAATTGTGATTGTATATGGAACAAAAAGGTATCGAGATGAATTGCTAGGAGGGGTAATTAATTATTCAAAAGCTTTTTGGTTTGGAGTCTTAATTTGTGTTTTTGCAGGAATAATATATGGTGTTTACATGGTTGCACATGTTAACATTATTGATAAAACATACTTAACACAGTTCTTTTCTACTATTGAGGAAGAGTATTACAAAGCAGGTTTCAATGAAAAAGAAATAAGCGATGCAATGAAAATTATAGAATGGATGCAAAAGCCAATTGGTATGGTGATTTTTAAAATATTTGAATTATCGTTTACGGGTATATTAATCTCATTGTTTACTTCAATTTTTCTTAAAAAAAGAGAAACAACCTTAAAAATACAGAATTAAAATCGTTTAATTAATGGATATTTCAGTTGTAGTACCACTCTTTAACGAGGAAGAGTCTTTACCCGAACTAGTTGATTGGATTGATAGGGTTATGAATGCAAATCATTTTTCTTATGAAATCCTTTTAGTCGATGATGGTAGTTCTGATGGTAGTTGGGGCGTAATTGAAGCATTGTCTGCTAAGTTTAATACTGTTCGAGGAATTAAATTTCGTAGGAATTATGGTAAATCTGGTGCTCTTTATGTTGGTTTCGAGGCAACAAAGGGAGATGTAGTGATTACTATGGATGCCGATTTACAGGATAGCCCCGACGAGATTCCTGAACTTTATCGAATGATAAAAGAGGATAAGTTTGACCTTGTTTCTGGATGGAAGAAAAAACGCCACGATCCAATTCTTTCTAAAAATATTCCAAGCAAATTCTATAACTGGACGGTTAGAAGGATTAGTGGTATCAAATTACACGATATGAATTGTGGGCTTAAAGCCTATAATTCAAAGGTTGTTAAGAGTATTGAGGTTTATGGTGAAATGCATCGATATATACCAGTTTTAGCAAAATGGGCTGGATATAAGAAGATTGGAGAAAAGGTTGTTCAGCATCAAGAACGGAAGTATGGAGTTACAAAGTTCGGGTTGGAGCGTTTTATTCGTGGCCCTCTTGACCTGCTCTCAGTTACATTCATTACACGTTTTGGAAAAAAACCAATGCATTTCTTTGGATTAATTGGAACATTGATGTTTTTAATTGGTGGAATTATTACTGTTTGGATGATTATTGCTAAGCTTATTGCTCAGCATAACCATTTAAAATTTAGAGCTGTAACCGATCAGCCTATGTTTTATATTGCATTGGTAATCATAATAATAGGGGTACAGTTCTTTATGGCTGGTTTTCTTGGTGAGTTAGTATCTAGAAGTTCATCTGATAGAAATAACTATTTGATCGATAAGAGAATCTAATATTTTATAGATAAATACTGTTAAGCCATCCTTTTCTTGGATGGCTTTTTTATTTAATAAATATCATAAAAAGATAATAAGCGTTTTAAAAGTTGTCATTTTAATAATTAATTCACTCTTGTTAACAAGGTGCTTAAACTATTTTGAAAGCGAATCAATACTAGACATATTGTGATTAATAAATATTTGGTAATCAATTATATAGATATGATTTTAGCATTGAATTTGTAAAAATATTCTCGTTAATAATTATATATTTGATAAAAGCATTTTTAAAATTTGTCAATTGTTGAGAATGATTTTAACCTTTTAATTAAACAAACGTTTAAACAATTAATGTTCATTTAAAATATTCCCTATGAACTGGTATAAGAATCTGAAATTAGGAGTACGTTTAAACCTAGTTGTTAGCATTTTGGCAACTTTGATTATTACGTCATTAGGCGTTTTAACGTTTTACGTGCAAAAGGGCAGAGCCCTTGAAGATGTTGAAGAAAGAATGGATCAACAAGTTGCAGCGCTTGCAGAGTTAGTTGACCAGCAAATAAGGGGAAAGCAGGAGTTTATCAATTCAGCAGCGAAATCAGCACAATATATCTTTGAAAAATATGGAGATCTTAACATTGCTGGAACTACAATTTCTTTCAATGCAACAAATCAGATTAATGGCGAAGCAAGTAGAATAACTGTAAATGAATGGTTACTTGGGAGAACACCAATTCATAATAGCTACGAAATAGTTGATAAGATAAAAGAGGTTGTAGGTGCTAGTGTAACAATATTTCAGCGAATTCCCCAGGGTTTTCTTCGTATATCCACTAATGTTCTTAATGCATCTGGTGAAAGGGCTGTAGGAACCTATATTCCTTCAGATTCTCCAGTAGTTAAAGCAATACTAAGCGGTCAAAACTACCAAGGACGAGCTTTTGTTGTAAGCGATTACTACTTAACATCTTATCAGCCAATATATAATCGTGGTGAAGTGGTTGGAATGCTATATGTTGGCATTCCAGAGAAAAATTTAAAAGAGTTGAAAGAATACTTTGGTACCCAAAAGTATTACGATGATGGTTATCCTTTTATTTTCGATAAAATGGGTACCATGATTATTCACCCAACCCTTGAAGGTCAAAAAGTAGATAATACTCAGTTTTTTAAACGTGTCATTGGTTTAAATCTTGAACATGGTAGTTTTACATATAAATGGCCCGAGGATGCAACAGGTAAGGATAAGAAAATGTACTTTAAATATATCCCATCTATTGAGTCCTACGTTTGCGCTTCGCTTTATATCGATAAGATTCTTCAGTATGTATATCAAATCAAAATCATGATAATCGTCGGAGTTCTTCTTGCAATTGTGATTTTTGTAGTTATAATACAATTTTTTAGCAAGTCCATTACTAATCCTATTTACCAAAGTGTACGTTTTGCAAACGCTATTGCAAAGGGAGATTTAACGGCAAGTATAAATATTGATCGTAAAGATGAGATAGGAGAATTAGTTTTATCGCTCAATATTATGGTTGATAACGTGCGAAAAGTTGTTGAAGAGGTTAATAATGGTTCTGTGGCAATTGCATCCGCCAGCGGTCAACTAAGTTCTGGTTCACAACAACTATCGCAAACTGCAAATTATATGGCATCTTCAGTTGAAGAAATTTCATCGTCAATGGAGGAGATGGCCTCAAATATTCAGCAGAATCGGGATAACTCGAATCAGACCGAAAAAATAGCCATGAACGTATCAAATGATATGGATTTGGTACAATCTGCATCTTCGAATAGCTTTGCTGCAATACATAAAATTGCTGAAAAGATCAATATAATAAGTGATATCGCTTTTCAAACAAATATTTTAGCATTAAATGCTGCAGTTGAAGCGGCAAGGGCAGGTGAGCATGGCAGAGGTTTTGCCGTAGTTGCCTCAGAAGTCAGAAAACTTGCTGAAAGAAGCAAGATTGCTGCAGATGAGATAACTCACCTATCAAAAGAGAGTATTGATGTTACAAAAAAGGCTGCAGAATTGATTTCGAAAATAATTCCTGAGGTAAAAAGAACAGCTGGACTAGTACAGGAAATATCATCCTCAAGTATTGAGCAGGCATCAGGCACTGAGCAGGTAAATAATGCAGTGCAGCAATTGAACGATATGTCACAGCAAACGGCATCTTCTTCAGAGGAGCTTGCTTCAAATGCTGAGGAGCTTAATAGCCAAGCAGAACAGCTAAAAGAGGTAATTGGTTTCTTTAAAGTGTAGGGCATTATAATTAAGTATATTGAAAATGAACCCAATAGAGGGTTCATTTTTTTGCTATAAATATTCTATGAGTTGATCTAAATCATTTAAAATACTGCTCTTAGAAGAAAATGGCTTTGTAAATTGTAGCAGAAAACCTTTTAAAAACTTATAACATGAAAAGGACTATAATTATATTAATTCTTATTATGGCTTTTGGATCAAAAAGTTATACACAAGAGAATACAATAAACCAAACTACGACCACTAAGGATAGTTTATCATTTGGCCTTAATGCAGATTTTGTGAGTCGTTATTTATGGAGAGGTCTATTACTTTCAGGCAATCCAAATATTCAGCCATATGCATATCTGTCTTACAAAAATTTGACATTTGGAGGTTGGGGGTCCTACGGTTTATCTACTCCTTATGCTGAAGCAGACCTTTACCTAACCTTAAGCCTTGGTTCTTTCGATTTTACTGTAAGTGATTACTATGTGGCAAGTGATGATAGTCTGGAAAATTTTAGCTATTTCAAATTCAAAAAAGGAGTTACGAATCACTCTTTTGAAGGTCAAATTACCTATAACGGGCCAGAGACTTTCCCTATAACAATAACAGCAGCTACTTTTTTTGCAGGATTAGATGATAACAATGATGACGCTGATGTAAAAGATCAGGATTACTCAACTTATCTTGAGCTTGCTTATACGGCAAATGTCTCAGAAATCCCAATTAAAATGTTTGTTGGGGGCACTCCATGGAAAGGATTATATGCTAAAGATGCAAATATTGTTAATATTGGTATAAATGCAACAAAGACTTTGAAATTTAATAAGGATGTGGAAATTCCTGTATTTACTACTTTCGCAGTTAATCCAGCATCAGAAGATGTCTTTTTTGTTTTTGGTATAACATTTTAAAATAAATGTTACAACTTTCAAAAAAAGGGCGCTCTAAAAGCACCCTTTGTTATTTTAGTACGATAGGTGTTGAAAAACACTATTAAAAATGATCCATCTTATCCTAAATTTAATTCCTTTGTCAGGTTAAAAATGTAGGAAATGAATGTAATCTTAAACCACCGCTCAATTAGAAAGTACAAGAGCGACCCAATTGAAGAATCAATTCTTAACGATATTCTATATGCTGGTACCCGTGCATCAACAACCGGGAACATGCAGGTTTATAGTATAATTGTAACAACCGATCAGGAGATTAAGAACCAGCTTTCACCTTGCCATTTCAACCAACCGATGGTTAAGCAAGCTCCAGTTGTTTTGACTTTCTGTGCTGATTTTAACCGATTCAATAAATGGTGCTCACAGCGTAAGGCAACTCCAGGGTATGATAACTTTTTATCATTCTTCACTGCTGCCATTGATGCATTACTTGCGGCTCAAAATGTTTGTATTGCAGCGGAGGAGAAGGGACTTGGCATTTGCTATTTGGGTACAACTACATATACTGCCGATAAAATAATAGAGATACTTAAACTTCCGAAAGGAGTTGTGCCAGTTACTACTGTTGTTGTTGGTTATCCCGATGAAACTCCTGAACTTACAGATCGTTTACCTCTTGCTAGTATTTTACATAAAGAGATTTACCAAGATTTTTCCGAAGGAGATATAGATCAAACCTACTTGGCAAAAGAATCGCTCCCACTTACACAAAAACTTCTTCAGGAGAATAATAAAGAGACTCTTGCTCAAATATTTACCGACAACCGTTATACTAAAAAGGATAACGTTGCTTTCTCTAAAGTTTTACTGAAAGTATTGGAGCAGCAAGGGTTTATGAATAATGAATTATAGAAGATAATAGAATTTAGAAGTCAAAGGAGTAAGAGAAATTTAGAAAATTCCTAATTCTTGCTACTAGATACTAACTACTTCTTTATAATTTCTTTCATCTTAAATCGTTGTAAAACCAGATTGTATAACTTTGGTGCAACTACACTTTAATGATGAAAGAGTTCAGAGCCATTTTACTTTTTTCAATACTTCTTTTTTGCCAGCATGGCTTTACTCAGAAAATTGTGGTAAGGTTCACCGATTCTGGAAAGTCCAAAAGTTACAAAACCGCTAGTGTAAAATGTGAGGATTCAGTCTCAGTTCAAAAAGCATTGACAGAGTCGTTGGTATCTCAATATAGTAAAGGTTATCTTACCGCTTCGATTGATTCAATTATTAATTGTGATTCCTCTAAAATTTCAGCAATAGGAGTACTGGGACTAAAGTATCGATGGGCAGAAGTTAAGACCGATAGCGCAACAACCCTGTTGCTTAATAGTATTGGAATTAGAGCACCATCCTTTTCAAGAACTATAATAAATCCAAAAAGGTTGGCCAAGTACATTAAATTAACCTTACATCAACTTGAGGATAATGGTTATCCATTTGCAAGAGTAAAGTTGAATAATGTAAAAATTATTCAAAATAGGATAAGTGCTGATATAAAAGTAGATAAAGGATATTATATAGTAGTTGATACTATCTATTTAAAGGGTGATGCTAAGCTTACAAACAAAAAACTTGCTGCAATTATCAATATTAAAAAGGGAGAGCCCTACTCAGAATCAAAGATTAAACGGATTGATCAGCGTTTAAAGCAACAGCAGTATATTGAGATAATTAAACCATCGGAGATAGAATTCTTAAGTCACAAAGCAAGGGTTTATTGTTACCTAAACAATAAAATGGCTTCCCGTTTTTGGGGTTTAGCAGGATTCTACAGCGATCAAACGGATAAAAAAATAAAGCTAAATGGAGAATTAAACCTATCGCTAGTTAACTCATTAAAGAACGGAGAGCGGATTAATTTTGCCTGGAGTGCTCCTGGAAAAGGAACTCAGAAGCTGAACATTGCAACAGATTGTCCATACATTTTTGGGAAACAGGTTGGTTTTACTGGATCGTTTTCAATATTTCGTCAGGATAGCACCTATATAACCATCAATCCAAAACTGGCGATCTCATTTTTTGCCCCCAATGGTGGTAGGTTTATGGTTAATCTTGACTACAAAAAAACATCCTATACATTAAACGATAAAACCGATCAATCACAATATGCAAATACATCAGCATTTTTATACGGTTTAGGTTATGAGTATAACAACTATGAAAACATTGCCCTTCCAACAAAAGGGATGTTTGTTAGAACTAACCTGAATACAGGAACTAGAAGTATCAGTCAAAAGCAGAGCCCCAAGTCAAATCTAATTGATGGCGAACTTTTTATTGAGGGCTATATTCCTTTGCGGGAGAATAGATTCATATTAACACTACGATCTAATTCAAAAGCAAGAGCCATATACAATACAAATGGAAGTAAAGCGCTTTACAGCAATGAGATGTACCTTATCGGAGGTATGGGAACAATTCGAGGCTTTAACCAAGAAACAGTACTAACAGATAAGTATTCTATTGCTTCAGTTGAGTTACACTTGAGGTTTACTGAAGGTTCTGGTATTTACATCTTTGGAGATAAAGGTTATGTTAACGCCAATGAATTAGGTAAATCTAAGGATTATTGGCCTTTGGGTGTTGGTATAGGATTAAATATGTTGACTAAAGCAGGCCTTTTCAACCTTAGCTATGCATTGGGGAAAGGATTTGGACAGAGTTTTGGAACAAAAGATGCAAAAGTACATTTCGGGATTGTTGCAACCTTTTAGTTTTTTTATATACAAAAAAACCTGCATTAGCAGGTTTTTAAAATGTTATCAAAAATATTTTAATCAGATAATTTTTCAACACCTAACCTTTCTGCAACTTCATTTAGTTCAGCTAGTACTTGTGGGATGACAGTAATACCAATTTTTTTTAGTTTCTCCTCATTTAATCTTTCTGGATCACCGGGAATCATAACAGGAGGCTGGCTCTCACCGCTTTTTGCATTACGGAAGGTATCAATCCATTCATCCATCTTACCCTTAAACTCTTCAGCAGGGCGGAATGCATCAACACGCATTGCACCAAAGAAATGTCCTAACCCTTCTCCAACTGATTTTTCAAGAAGTGGTAGATAAGCAACCTGTGGTGGAACAAAAGGGCCAAAGTTTGCTCCTGAAAAAACAGATGAGAAAATATCAACCAAGGCGGTCATGCAGTAACCCTTATGCCCACCATGAATTGTATCTCCACCTAATGGGAGAATAGCACCTCCATGGAGTAAGGTATCGGGATCATCGGTTGGATTTCCTTTTGAATCCTGAACCAGACCAATTGGAGCTTTTAAACCTTTCTTTCCCATTATTGCCAATTTCCCGCGAGCAATTGGAGTTGTTGCAAAGTCAGCCACAAATGGAGGTTGCTTTAGAGTAGGAATTGCAACAGCAATTGGGTTAGTTCCCATAAACTTACTTACTGAGAAAGTGGGAACTACCAATGGGTTTGCATTGGTCATTGCAATACCTGTCATATCGTGCTCGAGAGCCATCATCGAATAGTACCCTGCAATACCAAAGTGGTTACTATTTTTAGTTGCTATCCATCCAGTTCCGGCTGTTTTTGCCTTTTCAATTGCAAGACGCATTGAATATTTTGCTGCTATTGGTCCTAATGCGTTATCGCCATCAACAGTAGCAGTTGAGGGTGTTTCATGTATTATCTTAACTTTTGGATTTACATTAATTCGCCCTGCATCAACCATTTGGAAATAATCCTTAACACGCATTAGACCGTGCGATGGAATTCCTCTTAGTTCTGCTGCAATCAGTACATCAGCAACAATTTGTGCATCTTGGGTTGGGCAACCCATTCTTTCGAATAGTTGGGTTGCGTAATCACGAAGGTAGTTATGTTGGAACATGTGAAAATAGTTAATAAGGGAATAAGTTAAAAAGATAAAAAGTGTATAAGATTACTTAAAACCTATACACTTTTAGCTTATCATTTTTCCTCTAAGCATTTATTTTCTGAAAACGTAATTGGCACTGGCTTGTGCAGTTGGGGTAATCTCCATATCATTTATACAAACATGGTCGGGACGAGTAATAGCGTAAAGAACTGCATCAGCAACATCCTCGCCAAACAAAGGAACTAATCCTTGGTATGTATTTTTCGCCTTATCCTTATCACCCTTAAAGCGAACCAATGAAAATTCGGTTTCAACCATACCTGGTCGAATTTCAGTAACCTTAATATTATGCTTTAACATATCCTGACGCATTCCCTGTGAAAGAGCATGAACCGCGTGTTTAGAAGCACAATAAACATTACCATTCTCATATACTTGAGTTCCTGCAATAGAGCCGATATTAACAATATGACCTTTCCCTCTTTCAATCATTAAAGGTGCAACTCTACGCGTGATGTAAAGTAATCCCTTTATGTTGGTGTCGAGCATACGCTCCCAATCATCCACATCACCTTCCTGAATATGGTTTAGTCCAACAGCCAACCCTGCATTATTTACAAGAACATCAATTTTTCTCCACCTTTCGGGAAGAGCATCAATTACTTTATCTACTGTTTCTTTTTCTCTAATGTCGAAATTTAATGCAAGGACATCCCTTTTGTACTTAACCTCAATCTCTAGTTTAAGAGCATCAAGCATTTCGCTACGTCTACCAGTTATAATAAGGTTAAAATTATTCTCGGCTAGCTTAATTGCAGTTGCCCTTCCAATTCCTGATGTTACCCCAGTCACTAACGCTAACTTCATAAAATTTAATGATTTATATTTTATTAATTGTTTTTTAATACTTTTTAAAAAGGATCGTAAAATTACTAAAAATTGGGAAAGCACATCAATAATGTTGATAGGTTTAAAAACACAATTGATTAACATTCGTTTTAGTAATATGTTAAAAAATTGATTGGCTGATTGATTGGCTTCTTATTTAATGTTAGTATTTTTGGCTCGGTTTTCCCATTAAGCTAAAAACGCAATACACTAACAATATGTCATCAAAAGAAGTGAATCAGCAAACCGTTAAGGAGCTTGGGTTGCTCCCTGAAGAGTTCGAAATGATTAAGAAAATTCTTGGACGAGTACCCAACTACACTGAGCTAAGCATTTACTCAGTAATGTGGTCGGAGCATGCTTCGTATAAGAATTCGATCAAGTGGCTAAAAACTTTGCCACGTAAAGGGGATCAGATTCTTGCTGAAGCTGGAACAGAAAACGCAGGTTTAGTTGATATTGGAGATGGGATGGCATGTGCGTTTAAAATAGAATCGCATAATCACCCTTGCGCTGTAGAGCCCTACCAAGGTGCAGCAACAGGGGTTGGGGGTATTAACCGTGATATTTTTACAATGGGAGCTAGACCCGTTGCCCAGCTTAACTCCCTTCGATTTGGTAACCTAAAGCTGGATCGTACCAAATGGTTGATTAAAGGTGTTGTAAAAGGTATTGGTGATTATGGAAACGCTTTTGGAATACCTGTTTTAGGTGGTGAGGTTTACTTTGACGAATCGTATACCATGAATCCATTGGTTAACGCAATGTCAGTGGGTTTGGTTGAAAAGGGAAATGTAATTTCTGCAATCTCAAAAGGTGAAGGAAACCCAGTTTACATTGTTGGTTCATCTACAGGTAAGGATGGAATTCATGGGGCAACATTTGCTTCAGCAAATATTACTGAAGACTCTGCCGATGATATACCATCAATTCAGGTTGGCGACCCATTCCAAGAAAAAATCTTGTTAGAAGTTTCCCTCGAAGTTGCTAAAACAGGTGCTTTAGTGGGTATGCAGGATATGGGAGCCGCAGGCATTATTTGCTCAACCTCCGAAATGTCTGAAAAAGGTAAGCATGGTATGAGAGTCGATCTCGATAAAGTGCCCTTAAGACAAAAAAATATGGAACCATTTGAGATCCTTTTATCTGAGTCACAGGAAAGGATGTTAATGGTTGTACATAAGGGAAAAGAAAAGAAAATTGAGGATGTGCTCAAGAAATGGGATTTAAACTATGCAATAATTGGAGAAGTAACAAAAGGAGATAAGTTAGAATTCTTTTATCATGGCGAGAAAGTAGCTGATGTTCCTGCATCCTCGTTGGTATTGGGTGGTGGTGCGCCTGTTTATGATAGAGAGTACAGAGAACCAGCCTATTATCAGCAATTCAAGAAATTTGATATCAATAAGATTCCTGAACCTCAGGATTTGCACGAGGTTGCTTTACACCTTGTTCGTCATCCGAATATCGCTTCAAAGCGTTGGGTGTATGAGCAGTACGATACAATGATTGGTACCGGTAACATGAGCACCAATTTCCCATCTGATGCAGGTGTTTACAACCTTAAAGGCACAAATAGGGCTTTAGTAATGACAGTTGATTGTAATTCTCGATACGTAAAAGCCGATCCAGAAATTGGAGCAATGATTGCTGTATCGGAGGCCGCTCGAAATATTGTTTGTACCGGAGGTAAACCTCTTGCAATTACTAATTGCTTGAATTTTGGTAATCCTTATAACCCTGAAGTTTACTGGCAATTTGTTAACGCGGTAAAAGGCATGGGTAAGGCTTGTGAAAAGTTCAAGACCCCTGTAACTGGAGGTAATGTAAGTTTCTATAACCAAGCATCAATTGGTGGTAAGGAAGAAGCTGTTTTTCCAACACCAACTATAGGTATGCTAGGTTTACTCGAAAATAAGAATCATCATACCACCTTGGCATTTAAGGAGAAAGGCCATATGATTTACCTAATTGGCCGCTCACATAATGATATAGCTTCATCAGAATACCTTTATAGCTATCATGGAGTAAAAGAGTCGCCTGCACCATTTTTCGATTTAGAGGAAGAGTATAAGGTTCAACAAGCCGTTTATCAATTAATTAGTAAGAATTACATTCAATCTGCACATGACGTTTCTGATGGAGGCTTATTCATTACTCTTCTCGAAAGTGCAATGCCTAAGGGATTAGGTTTTGATATCACAACTGACGCAGAGATTAGAAGCGATGCATTCCTTTTCGGCGAGTCACAGGGAAGGATTATTGTTACGGTTTCAACATCACGCGAAACACATTTCATCGACTTTATGGTTGAGAATAAAATACCATTCTTTGCATTGGGTCACGTTACAAAATCTGAAATTAGAATTGACGACGTTTCCTTTGGCTTTATCGCCGATCTGAAAAAGATTTACGACAATGCCATTGAGGATTTAATACTTGGTCAGAATACTGCTTTGTAAATGAGTAATAGCGCAAACGAAACAAGCAAAACAAAGCAGGTTGAGGCGATGTTTAACGATATCGCTCCAAAGTACGATTTCTTGAATCACTTTTTAAGCCTTGGGATTGATAAATCTTGGAGAAGAAAAGTAATTCGAAAGATTGTTAGCGATAAACCATCGCTGGTCCTCGATATTGCAACAGGAACAGCCGATTTGGCTATTATGCTTGCAAAAAAATCACCCGAAGTAAAGATTACAGGCGTAGATTTGGCTGAAAATATGCTTGAGATTGGTAGGAGAAAGGTTGAGAGACTTAAGCTATCAGAACGAATTTCGCTTCAACAAGGCGATTCACTTTCATTACCTTTCCCTGATAATTCATTCGATTCAGCAATGGTAGCCTTTGGGGTGCGGAATTATGAGGATCCAGTTAAAGGTATGGTTGAAACCTATCGGGTTTTACGTGAAAACGGTAAATTCTACGTACTTGAGTTTTCAATTCCTCGTAAATTTCCTATGGCACAGCTGTATAAGTTTTACTTCCGATTTATTCTACCTTTGATCGGGAGAGTAGTTTCTGGAAATAGTATGGCATACAACTATCTACCCGAATCGGTTCATGCGTTCCCCGATGGGCAGAATTTTATTGATCTGATGCAGAAAGCAGGTTTTAGATCTTGTAAAATAAAAAGGTTGACTTTTGGAATAGCAACAATTTACGAAGGTTCGAAATAAGTATTTAAGTTATTCTGGATTTTTGATTTTATAATATTTATAACAAATAGACGTTACTTAAAGGGTAAATTCAAACTTTGATTGCTTTTAGAAAATACGGTTTTTTATCTCTTTTACTGATGTTTGTATTATTTGCAAACGCTCAGTACAAGAAACCTGTTCATCTTAACGATCCTGATTATGATACGGGGAAACGCTTGAGGTTTGGCTTTTCTTTGGGTTTAAACACAATGGATTTTAGGATTAAGAACGGAAGAGGTATCGAAGTTTCGCCAGATTTGAAGGACACCACCCAATACTTTGTTGATGTAAGTCATTTAACACCAGGGTTTAATGTTAGCGCGATTGTAGATTATAGGTTAGCAGAGAATTTTCATTTACGTTTTTTACCTGGTTACGCATTCGGGCAACGAAATCTTAACTTTTTTTATCCCGAAAGTAAACTCGAACACCAAATGAAGATTGAGTCTTCATTTATTGATCTCCCTTTTGGAATTAAGTATTCAGCCAATAGAGTAAGCAATGTGCGACCTTACCTTTTAATGGGAGGAAACTGTAGAGTTGATTTGGCCGCATACAAAAAGTTGAACATCCAGCAAGGCGTACTTCTTCGATTATCCAAATTCGATGCCTACTACGAAATTGGTTTTGGAACAGATTTTTTCCTTCAGTATTTCAAGTTTTCAGTAGAATTGAAATACTCTGTTGGTGTATTCAACGTCCTATCAAACGATTATGCCGATGGTGCCGAGAATTACGTTCAAGCTATTGAAACAATGAACTCCCGCCTTTTTGAGATATCGTTCCATTTTGAATAACTCTTATAATCAGCCTCTTAAATGTCAGTTGAAATTAGCATAGAGCTTTTTCCTAATCAGGCTGCTGATATTAGTTATATCCGAAAGGCTATTGCTCAATCATTGAATATAAAGGTTGATAAGGTAGGGGAATTCAAGATTATCAGAAAATCTATTGATGCCCGAAAGCCAAAAATCAAGGTTAATCTTGGAATTCGATACTATGGTTCGGAAGAGGTTATTGACCCTGATGCTCCAACCATTATATATAAAGATGTTCAAAATTCTAAGCCAGTTGTGATTGTTGGAGCAGGTCCAGCAGGTCTATTTGCAGCATTAAGGCTAATAGAACTAGGTTTCAAGCCAATTATTGTAGAGCGTGGCAAGCCTGTTAGCGATCGGAAACGTGATATTGCTTTGCTAAGCAGAGAGCACCAGCTAAATCCTGATTCGAATTACGCTTATGGGGAGGGAGGTGCTGGAACTTTCTCGGATGGTAAGCTTTACACACGTTCTAAAAAACGCGGTGATACTAAAAGAATTCTATGCACTTTTTTCAATCATGGGGCTGACGAGAGCATTCTTTACGAAGCACACCCGCATATTGGAACAAACAAATTACCAGTGGTAATTACTAAAATTCGGGAAACAATCATCGGTCATGGTGGACAGTTCCTGTTTAGCAGTAGAGTTGCATCAATCCTTTTAAAAGATAATAAGGCTGTTGGAGTTAAATTAGCAGATGGGCAAATAATAGATGGTACTGCCGTTATACTTGCTGCCGGTCATTCGGCAAAAGATATTTATAGAATGTTAGACACCCAGAATATACTGATAGAGGCAAAGCCCTTTGCAATGGGCGTTAGGGTTGAGCACCCACAGGATTTAATTGACTCAATTCAGTACCATGGAGTAAAAAGGGATCAGTTTTTACCTGCAGCTGCTTACAACTTAGTTCATCAGGTTGATGGGAGAGGGGTTTATTCATTCTGCATGTGTCCCGGCGGTTTTATAGTACCTGCTGCTACTTCTCCCGGCGAAGTTGTTGTAAATGGGATGTCACCATCACAACGAAACTCTCGCTGGGCAAACTCTGGTATTGTTGCTGAAGTGCGATTGGAAGATTTGCAATCATACTCAAAGTTTGGCGTTTTTGCTGGGTTGGAGTATCAGAATGATCTTGAAAAGCTGGCCTCTCAGAATGGAAGATTTGGCGTAAAAGCTCCGGCACAGCGGCTATTAGATTTTGTAAATGGAAAACCGTCAAGTACTCTCCCTGCTTGCTCGTATCATCCGGGTGTAAACCCTTCGGAAATGTTCGAATGGTTACCAAAAGGAATATCTTATCGGTTACAAGAGGGCTTTAAAGAATTTGGAAAAAAAATGAGAGGTTTCTTAACCAACGAAGCAATAATCCTGGGTGTAGAATCGAGAACATCTTCGCCTATTCGTATTCCTCGTGATCCTGAAACGTTACAACATGTCCAAATAAAAGGTCTTTTCCCAGCAGGAGAGGGCGCTGGTTATGCTGGAGGCATTGTATCATCAGCTGTTGATGGAGAAAGGTGCGCCGACGGTGTTATGAAATATTTAGCATAGAAATCATCTTCTTCTAAATTCCGAAAGTACAATTGCCGTTGCCATTGCCACATTCAATGACTCCACGGTTGTTCTATTACTTGCAAAACTTGGGATATGGATTTTTTTAGTGATAAGCTTTTCTATCCCTTTACTAATGCCATTACCTTCATTCCCCATCACAATAATTCCATTTTTAGGAAGGTTCTCATTATAAATATTGGAACCTTCCATAAAGGTACCATATACCGGTAAATTTATCTTTTTGGTACCCTGAAGGACACTTTCTAAGTCACAATAAATAATTTTCACCCTTGAAATTGCTCCCATACATGCTTGAACAACCTTTGGAGAGTATGCATCAACTGTGTTATTAGAGCATAAAATACTATCAACACCAAACCAATCGGCAAGCCGAATTATTGTACCTAGATTTCCTGGATCCTGAATATCATCAAGTGCAAGAGCAAGGGAGTTATCTATTTTACAGTCTGAGATAGAATAGTTTGGAATATTAACAACAGCCAATAATTTAGAAGGAGTTGTTAAGCCGCTTATTTTTTTCATTTCATCATTGCTGATCTCAACACATTCAAAGTCAAAACCCATAATATTACTCGACCAGTTAGAACTGTAATAAATAGTTTTAACTCTCAGTTGAGATTCAATTATTTCACTAATCAATCGTTCTCCTTCTGCAATGAATAGATTGTTCTCATTACGGAATTTTTTAATCCGTAACGAGTTTATAAACTTGACGTTTTTTTTGCTTATCATCTTATATAATTAACTAATGCAATTTATAGAATGTAAATTTATGGCTTTTAAATAAAAAGCTTTTCATTTGCATTTTTTTGAAGCGAATATAGGTAATTGTATACTTTTTGTTTACCAATGGTCGGGGAAATTATTTAAAGGAATACCTTAGAATGAAAAGCTTTTCCTATCTTTCTGATGCTTTTAAGGGATAAAATTCCCTTTTAGAATATGAATTATAAAAAATACAATACTTTAAATAGAAGATATAAAAGCAGAGTTAATCTGCTTTTCCCTTGTCTGATTATAATTCTTTTTGCCTCATGTAAAATTACCCGCAATGTTCCTGATGAAAGGTATTTGTTGAATAAATCAAATATTGTAATTGATTCAAAAGATGTAAAAGAGGGAGATATTGAACCATACCTTCGTCAAAGGCCGAATAAAAGAATTCTTGGGTTTCGTTTTCACTTAAGGGTTTACAATACAGCAAATCCATATAAATATAAAGGTATCAATAAATGGCTTAAAACTATTGGAGAAGAACCCGTTATTCTTGATACGTTTCTTACCAATGAGAGCGCTTTGAATGTGAAACTTTATCTTCAAAGTAAAGGTTACTATCAGGCATCTGTTAAAGAGTCGATTACTTACCCCAAGAAAAAGAAAGCAAATGTTACCTATACTATCAAAACGGGAGTGCCATATAAAGTTAAAACTATAAGATATTTTATAGAAGATACTGTAATTAACCGGCTTGTTAGATCAGATACTTTAAACTCGCTTATAAAGAAACGCAAACCCTTAGATGTTGATGTTTTACAGGATGAGCGGAGCAGACTACAGTCGTACCTTCAAAATAATGGGTACTACTTTTTCTCAAAAGATAACATTACATTTACTGCTGACACATCAATTGGAAAGCATAAAGTTGATCTTCTACTTAATATTAAAAATCAGTTTAGAGTTACTGAGGATGGTACAAAAATTCCAATAAGCTACTTAAAGTACAAGATCAATAATGTTTACTTATACCCAAATTATGATCCCCGTAAATTAATTGGCAATCAGGCTAATATTAATGTTGATACGGTTGGGTATAATGGGATAAATTATATTTTCCCCGGTGATCCTGGAATAGAGTATAAGGTTGTTGATCAGTCAAATTTTATTCGCCCAGGGAGCTTTTATTCTGAAGATATTGTTCAGAAATCGCAGAATAATTTCAATTCGCTTAAGCTTTTCCGAATGGTTAATATTTATTTTGCTGAGGCAAAAAAAGATTCATCCAAACAGGGAAACAACAACTTATTAAGCTTTGATGATACCCCAAAAAAGGATACTATCCCAACGGGATTATTAAATTGTTACGTTCAGCTAACACCTCATACTTTGCAAAGCTATCAGGCAGAGTTCGTTGGGACTAATACTTCTGGTGCGTTTGGGGCCGAGGGAAACTTAGGTTATCAGCATAAAAATCTTTTCAAGGGTGCCGAAATATTTGACGTTAAACTAAGGGGCTTGGTTGAAACTGTCCAGAAGAATAAAAGTGCAGGTGCTTTTAACTTCAGGTACTCACTTGAACTTGGAGGATCTGTTGGTCTTAGCATTCCAAAATTCTTAAGCCCATTGGGAAGTAAAGAGTTTATAAAGAAGTACAGCCCCCGAACACAAATAACTGCTTCTTATAATTTTCAACGTCGACCAGATTATACTAGGACAATTGCCAGTTTAATGTTTGGTTACGTCTGGACGAACTCAAGATACCTCACTCATACTATTAATCCCGTTGAAATTAATGCAATTAACCTGACAAATATTAGTTCAACGTTTTATGATCAAATAAAGGGTAAATACCTTGAGAATAGTTACAAAAACCAGATTATTACCCTATCAAGTTATAGTTTAACATATAACAATCAGAACCTTCAGAAGAATACAAATTATACCTATTTACGCTTCAACTTAGAGTCATCAGGTAATATTTTATATTCTCTTTACTCAGCATTTGGAAGTAAATCGGCTGATAGTACTTATAAAATCTTTAGTACAAGTTTTTCTCAGTATTTGCGCTCCGATATTAATATAACTTACCATCAAGTTATCGATATCAACAATACCTTTGTATATAGATTATTTGCTGGTGTAGGTTACCCATATGGCAACTCAAACGCATTACCCTTTGACAAGAAGTATTTTTCTGGTGGAGCGAACGGTATTCGAGCATGGAGTGCTAGGAGCCTTGGTCCAGGGGCGGTTAAAACCGAGAGTTCAGGCTACTTTAACCAAACAGGGGATATTAAACTGGAGGCGAATATAGAATACAGGTATAAGATTTTTTGGCAGCTTGAGGGGGCTTTATTTTTAGATGCTGGTAATATATGGGCTTTTAATGATGAGAACGAGAAGGCTAGGTTTAAACCCGGTGCTTTTTACAAACAGATTGCCTTGGGTACCGGAACCGGTTTTCGGGCAAACCTAGGATTTTTAACTGTCCGATTCGATTTCGGGTTAAAGTTATTCGACCCCGCAATTCCTGATGATGACCCTAAAATCCAGAAATGGGTATTCCTCAGAGGGTTTACTTACGATGATTGGACATTCAATTTTGGAATAGGCTACCCATTCTAATACTACTCATGATTATTGGTTGATTTTTTTACCAAAATATTGTAGGTTTGTTGATACTAAAACTAAAGCCATGACTTACGATAAAATTATTGAGGTGCTTGGTGATAAAGCAAAGTATTTACTCGATCATAAGAGTAATACTATTGATAAAAAGTTCTTGCACCTTCCCGGTCCCGATTTTCTAGATCGAGTAGTATTAAACTCAAACCGCTCAATTCAAACCATTCGAAGCTTAAATGCAATGTACAATCATGGTCGGTTAGCAGGAACTGGCTATTTATCTATTCTCCCTGTCGACCAGGGTATTGAGCATTCAGCTGGAGCATCATTTGCTCCGAATCCGGTCTACTTTGATCCTGAAAATATTGTTAAACTTGCTATTGAGGGAGGAGCCAATGCTGTTGCATCAACTTTTGGGGTATTGGCTTCGGTATCAAGGAAGTACGCCCATAAGATTCCCTTTATTGTTAAGATTAATCACAATGAGCTTCTTACTTATCCCAATAAGTACGATCAAATCATGTATGGATCGGTTCAAGAGGCATGGAATCTCGGAGCTACAGCAGTTGGCGCTACTATTTATTTCGGATCAGAGGAATCAACCCGACAAATCATCGAGGTTGCCGAAGCGTTCGAGTACGCTCACCAATTGGGTATGGCAACAGTTCTCTGGTGCTATCTTCGCAATAACGGGTTTAAAAAGGATGGAGTAGATTATCATACTGCAGCAGACTTAACTGGACAGGCGAACCATTTAGGTGTAACCATTCAGGCCGATATTATTAAGCAAAAGCTTCCTGAGAATAATGGCGGCTTTAAGGCTATTAACTTTGGTAAGACTCATGATAAGGTTTACTCACAGCTTTCAACCGATCACCCAATTGACCTAACAAGGTATCAAGTAATTAATTGTTATAACGGTCGTTCGGGATTAATAAATTCAGGGGGTGCATCAAGCGGTGCTAGCGATTTAGCTGAAGCTGTTACTACTGCTGTTATTAATAAAAGGGCAGGGGGTATGGGGCTAATCAGCGGACGCAAAGCCTTTCAGCGCCCTATGAGCGATGGAGTTAAGATACTTAACGCAATACAGGATGTTTACCTCTGCAAAGAGATAGACGTTGCTTAATCATTTTTGTGATATAATGTTAAAAGACCGGATATATATTCGGTCTTTTTGTTTTTTTAAAAAATATTTGTCAAATTAGATTTATAAATGATCAAGATATTAGCAGCTTGCAATGATGTATTCAACATTTCATTATGAAATCTAAGCACTCTGGGACAAAAGATTTTTTTGTTTTTTCTAAAACTGAACGAAATGGTATCATTGTTCTTGTGGTAATAATCATTCTACTTATTTTAGCACCCTATTTTTATCGATCTTTTTTTAATGCAATCCCAAGTAAGAACACAACCTTCTATTCCAGTGCCGATAGTTTTTTTACGGCCTTAACTCAAAAACCCGAAGAATTAGTTAAAAAACCAAATAACCCAATTGAGCACGAAGAATTTTTTTTGCATAAAAATCCAAACTATTTTTTCTTTGATCCAAACAATGCTAGTATAGAGGAGTTTGTTCAGCTAGGGTTATCGGTTAAGCAAGCACAAGTTATAGAAAGGTATAGAAGTAAAGGTGGGCGATTTAAAACCCCAGAGGAGTTCTCAAAAATGTATGTAATTGATTCAAGTATGTTTAAAAAACTTAAACCTTGGATCAGAATCAGTTTTGTTGCAAAAAGCAATGAGTATACGAAGAAAGACTCAATTTCAAATGTAAAAGAACAACCTATAATTGTTGAATTAAACTCAGCAGATACGTTAGAGCTGACTAAAATTAAAGGGATTGGCAAAGCATTTGCGCGACGTATCATTGCTTATCGCGATCTATTAGGGGGTTATGTTCGTATCGATCAGTTAGGTGAAGTATATGGAATGCGAAAAGACCTTATAAATAGCATTGCGTCAAATATCACTTTAGACTCTACTAAAATAAAGTTTATCAATTTGAACCTTACAACTTATGAAGAGTTGAAGAAACATCCGTATATTTCCGATTATCAGGCCAAAGCAATTATCTACTATCGAAGCAAAGTTGGGAATATCAAGAATAGGAAAGAGTTGCTAGATAACAAATTACTACCTTTAGACAAGTACATGAGCATTAAAAGTTATTTAAAAACAAACTAATGTAGATTTGACCAAGTTTTTAAGAAGAAATTTAAATCTCTCATAAAAAATTTTTTATTAATATTTGATTTATATTTGATAAAGTGTAATTTTGCACCTCATAAATTTAAAAGATATGATCATCGTACCAATAAAAGAAGGCGAAAACATTGAAAGAGCGCTAAAGAAGTTCAAGAGAAAATTCGAGAAAACTGGAATTATGAAAGAGCTTCGTGCACGTCAAGCATTTACAAAACCCTCTATTAGCAAAAGAGAAACTGTAAAGAAAGCCATTTATATTCAGCAAATCCAACAGAAAGAGGAGTAGTAAATTCTGCTTTCTTAAAAGCATTTTTCAGGCGTTTTTATGCCTGATTTTTTTTGCGCTTTAGCCGCATAATTGCTATATTGCAATCATAGAATATGCTGGCTTCTTTCCTAAAATATCTTAAAGTCGAAAAAGGGTATTCTGCTCATACAATCAGATCCTATGGTGATGATGTTAAGCAGTTTTTCGAATTTTGTGGCCATGATCCTGAAAAGGATCAGCTCAATGGGGTTACTCATCGTCAGGTTCGGTATTGGTTATCATCATTACTCTCGCAGGGTTATACAACGCGATCAGCAAACCGAAAGCTATCATCACTCAGAACATTTTTCAAGTATTTACTGCGCGAAGGAATTGTTAAATCAAATCCTCTTTCTCGCATTATTCCACCAAAATCAGGAAAGCGTTTGCCTTCGTTTGTTGGGGAGAATGAGATGAATAAAGTAATAGATATCGATAGATTTGATGTGGATTACCCTGGTGTAAGGGATCGGCTGATTATTGTACTATTTTACTTTACAGGAATACGTTTATCTGAACTTGTTGGACTAACTATTGAAAAAGTTGATTTCTCATCACAATCTATTAAGGTACTTGGGAAAGGGAATAAAGAACGGATTATTCCGATGCACCCCGAACTTGCTAAACTTATTTCGGAATACCTTAAAGTAAGAGAGACCCTAGAGGTAAACAAGAGTGAAAAAACTTTGTTTTTAACAGATAAAGGGAAACCAATTTATCCAAGGATGGTTTATCGAATTGTTAAATCAAATCTTTCAGACGTAACTACTCTTGAGAAGAAAAGTCCTCACGTTCTTCGGCATACTTTTGCTACTCATTTATTAAACCAGGGAGCTGAATTGAATGCAATAAAAGACCTATTGGGACATGCGAATTTAAGTGCAACACAAATTTATACTCACAGTTCATTCGAAAAACTAAAAAAAGTATATAAACAGGCTCATCCAAGAGCTTAACTAGATAAAGGAGGATTAAATATGAACGTAAAAGTCCAATCGATCAAGTTCAACGCTGACAAGAAGCTGATCGACTTCATTAACCAGAAGGTTAATAAGCTTGAACGATTCTTTGATAACATTATTGATGCGGAAGTGTTTCTTCGTGCCGAAAAACCGCAAGAAGTGTCAAATAAAATTGTTGAAATTCGGTTAAATGTTCCTAATGCCGATCTTTTTGCGCACAAGCAATGTGCAACTTTTGAGGAAGCAGTAGACGAGTGTGTTGATGCATTAAAAAACCAAATCAAGAAACATAAAGAAAAAGTAAAAGGATTATAACGTTTTAAATCAGCCTTATATAGATTAAGGTAATAGATAAGCCTTTTTCCTTCGTTGAATTAGTTTCTAGTAATAACAAAAACAAGGGAAAAAGGCTTAATCGTTTTTATGAAAAAAAATATTTGAATTATTTTGCGTATAAATAAAATATATATACATTTGCCCTCCGATTTTGAGGGGTATATAAAGCCCTAAAGAATCAGAGTTCTCATAGGTTGCCGATGTAGCTCAGTAGGCCAGAGCAGCTGATTTGTAATCAGCTGGTCGGGGGTTCGAATCCCTCCATCGGCTCAAGGTTTTTAAAGTTGGGGAGATACCTAAGTGGCCAACAGGGGCAGACTGTAAATCTGCTGGCGTACGCCTTCGTAGGTTCGAATCCTGCTCTCCCCACTAGATTGGTTGTGAGTTACCTGCCAAACGGTAGGTACGTTGAAAGTTGATAGTAGATTTTATATCTTTGCCAAGTGCAATTATCTCGAGCTACTAACAATCAAGCAACGGAGGCTGTCAACTAATATTGCGGGAGTAGCTCAGTCGGTAGAGCATCAGCCTTCCAAGCTGAGGGTCGCGGGTTCGAGTCTCGTCTCCCGCTCTATCTTTAAGCCGAAGTAGCTCAGGGGTAGAGCACTTCCTTGGTAAGGAAGGGGTCACGAGTTCAATTCTCGTCTTCGGCTCAAATTTTTTTTAAATTGGCGAATATCAAATTTTAATAATCTAAATTTAAATTAATACCTGGAGTTATGGCAAAAGAAAAATTTGATAGGTCGAAACCACACGTAAACGTCGGAACCATTGGTCACGTTGACCATGGAAAGACCACTCTAACCGCTGCAATTACTAAAATTCTTGCAGAAAAGGGACTTTCCGAGTATCGTTCATTCGATTCTATCGACAATGCTCCTGAAGAGAAGGAGAGAGGTATTACTATTAATACCGCCCACGTTGAGTACTCAACAGCAAATCGTCACTACGCTCACGTTGACTGTCCTGGTCACGCCGACTATGTTAAGAATATGGTTACTGGTGCTGCTCAGATGGACGGCGCTATCATCGTAGTTGCGGCTACTGATGGTCCTATGCCTCAAACCCGTGAGCACATTCTACTTGCTCGTCAGGTAAACGTTCCCCGTATCGTTGTTTTCCTAAACAAATGTGATATGGTTGACGATCCTGAAATGCTAGAGCTTGTAGAAATGGAAGTTCGTGAGCTTCTTACTTTCTATAAATACGATGGTGATAACACTCCTGTTATCCGCGGTTCAGCCCTTGGCGCACTTAACGGTGAAGAAAAGTGGGTTGCTAAAGTAATGGAGTTAATGGATGCTGTTGATTCATATATTCCAATTCCTCCACGTGATAATGAAAAACCATTCCTAATGCCAGTTGAGGACGTATTCTCAATTACTGGTCGTGGTACTGTTGCTACTGGTAGAATTGAAACCGGTGTTATCAATACTAGCGACGAAATTGAAATCATTGGCCTTGGTTCTGAAAAGAAGAAATCAGTTGTTACGGGTGTTGAGATGTTCCGTAAGATTCTTGATAGAGGTGAAGCTGGTGATAACGTTGGTTTACTTCTTCGTGGTATCGATAAGAACGAGATTAAACGTGGTCAGGTTCTTGCAAAACCAGGTTCAATCACACCTCATACCAAATTTAAAGCTGAGGTTTACGTATTGAAGAAAGAAGAAGGTGGTCGTCACACTCCTTTCCACAATAACTATCGTCCTCAGTTCTATCTACGTACTCTTGACGTAACTGGAGAAATCCAATTACC
>Ga0209099_1000278_pt1 | contig 61367 bp, 55 predicted proteins | sample AD_JPNHW2_MetaG_FD_184430 | JGI IMG/M metagenome (GOLD analysis project Ga0209099, IMG submission 184430) | Active sludge microbial communities of municipal wastewater-treating anaerobic digesters from Japan - AD_JPNHW2_MetaG (SPAdes) (version 2) | ecosystem: Engineered > Bioreactor > Anaerobic...
CACTGAAAAGAATATACGTATAGTACATGGTCTAATAATAAAAGAGGGAGCAGTTACCCTACTCCCTCAATCTTTTAGTCGGGGTGAACCGACTCGAACGGTCGACCACTTGCACCCCATGCAAGTATTATATCTTTTCGTTCATTTTCTATTATTTTCATTTATATTTATAATACTATATTTCAGCACTTTTATATATTTTACATATTCCTATAATTTTGTTTATATTCATTTATTATATATACTTGTGTGCAAATTGTGTATTCAATAAAATGTAGGATAAATGAAAAAATATTCGAATCAGGGGGTTACAGGTATATTGTTTCATGATACTAGAAAAATAAAACAAAATGAGAAATATCCGGTTAAATATAGAGTCACATATGGAAGAAATAGGCATTATTACCTATCTGGAATAGATTTATCAATTAATGAGTTCTCAACTCTTGAGATTTCCAAAAAAAGATGTCATGTGCAAATATTGGAAAAATTATTGACTTTTGAAAAAAAGATTGATAACCATATAGATACCATATTGAGAGAAGGAGTCTTCTCGTTTGAAGCGCTTAACAAGCGAATGGGGAAATCTATTACTAATGATATTTCTTCAGTTTACGACCGACGCATTAAAGAATTCAATGATTTAGATCAAATAGGCACATCGGACTGGTATAGATACAGTTATAAAAGCATATCGACTTTTTCAGAGGGGAAAAAGTTGAATTTCTCAGATATTACTATAGATTTCTTACTAAAATATGAAAAATGGATGTTAAAAGATGGAAAATCTTACACAACTATTTCAATGCATTTAAGGGCCCTTCAGGCTGTAGTTAATGAAGGTAAAGAACAAGGTTATTTAACCAAAGACCAGTATCCTTTTGGACAAGGAAAGTATGAGATTCCTTCTGGAAATGGACGAAAATTGGCTCTTACATTATCTCAAATTGGGCAAATAATGAATTATATTCCAAAGAATAAAACAGAAGAGCAATTTAGAGACTTCTGGTTCTTTGCTTACCTATGCAATGGAATCAATACTGTAGACATGCTTAATCTAAAATACTGGAACATTTCGAACAAAGAAATATCATTTTATAGAATAAAGACCATTAGAAAAAGTAAAGTAAAAAAGAAAATAACAGCGACCCTTCTCCCACAAATGGAGGTCATTATAGATAAATGGGGAAACCCAGATAGAAAACCAGACAATTTTATTTTTCCATTTCTAACTCATGGAATTTCATCCATTGAACAACGAAGAATTGTAAACAATTTCACTTCTCTCCTTAATAAAAAAATGGGGATAATTGGAAAGGAATTAGGATTTGGGAAAATCGGTAATTATGTTGCAAGACATAGTTACGCAACAGTACTGAAGCGTTCAGGAGCTAATATTGCCTTTATAAGTGAAAGTTTAGGTCACACTGAATTATCCACCACAGAAAACTATTTAGATTCATTCGAGCAAGAAGAAAGAATGAAAAATGCATCATTATTAACTAATTTTAAAATTTTAAAAAATGAAGTATGATTATAACGATCATAAAATAAATGATTTGCTAAACATTAAGATTTCGAATGAACAAAAAAGAGTCATTGATACCATATCAGAAGAAAAGCTATATGATATTGTCGCGAAGTTTGAATATTTTAACGAATCAGAGTACGGGAAAATTTTAGATTTAATTACCGAACGAGAAGTTTATAAATTAATTTTAATAGGAAAGGATGGTTATTATGACTATGAAGAATATAAAGGCAATGAATTGTTAGAAACAGTATTGAAAAAAGAATTTCTTTTTGAACCAAATTTTAGTAATGAAATAGATTTCTTTGAGAATATAGACCTTTTATCTCTTTTTGATTACATAGAAAGCAATGAAATATGCAAAAAGGCTGTTAAACAGATTAATGAGGATAAAGTAAGAGATGGCGTTTTAAGTAGTGAAGATGTTCTGTATTTCTATAAAACATACATTTCTTTTTGTATAGAATTTATTCAAATAAATAATGCAATAAAAAAGAAAATAGTTGATAGTTATAAGGAATGGAAACTTTCTCCTGACTTAATTAATAGGTTTTACAGACTTTACGAGGACTGTATCCCAGGCTTAAGGAAACAAGGGAGATTTACTACAAGTGATCCACTTGAGTTCCTCAAATTTTACTATAAGCAAAATAGATTTAAAAATCTAAATTTTAATGATCAAATCGATGAATTTAGATTCGAAGATTTTATTCGTTATGATCATTTTCAACGCGATATATCAGAGAAACTTGATACTGAACTTCAATCCAAAATTGAAAAAGATAAGTTGCTAAACTGTTACATAATTGACTTACCAATAATAGATAGATTGTTCTTAAAATATGGCAAATTTATGATGGAAAGTAAAGAAAGTTGGAGGGAACGTTTTATAGATTTAGATACACAACTTAAGATTCCATCAACAATGGAAATAAAATGTAAAAAGGAAAGCAATTTACACTTACTTATCACTATTCTAAGTGTAATTGATGACAAACTTCTTGAACAAAAAACTGATGGTAAAGTGATAAACGATTTTGAGAAATACGTTTTAACAAGATGGGGTATTCGTGGTTTTCGTGATTTGAAAAGCAGGAATTATAGAAATCATGATAGAATTCACTCTCAACTAATGGAAATTAACAGAATGATATAAAAAGAAGAGAAATATAACTACGATTCGCTATAATCGCAGTAAAATTTTGCAGTAGCCTGTATGTCTTTACGATACGGGCTTTTCGTTTTTTAATTATCGCAGTAATCGTACATAGTACGAAATGTTTAAGAGCAACATTTGCAAAGTAATCAAAAACATAATACAACAATGGCTCAAACAAATCAGAATCCCTTTGAAGTCATATATGGATACCTAGAAGAGCAAAAGGAAAAACTGGCAATTATTGAATACCAGATAGGTAGATTGAACCTTAATAAGGATACAACTCAAGTACAAACAGAGAATCTAACAGTATCAGATGCGGTGTTACTTGCCGCACAAAACGCTACTCCTATCAAAACAAGCCAAATTTATAAATACACTATGCTGGCGAATCAAGGCAAGAGTGACTTCCCATGTCAAAAATTTGGAAAGAGAGTAGTTATTCCAAGGAAGTTGTTTTTGGATTGGCTTAAGAAAAATACCGTAGAAACATCATCAATTGAAAATGAAGTTACTACGCAATTGGTCAAAGCTGCAAACAAAAAACTCAAAAAGGGACATTGATAGAGCAAATATCATTTCATTCATCATTGAACTGATGCGAATTGCAAATTAAAAAACTCCTATTGCAGCGACCAAGCATTAATAGGAGCAAATATTAAATTAGAAACTCTTTAAATAATTTCTTATGCCTACGAAGTTACCAAATTACAATAAATCAATTCCTGTTCATGAGAAAAAATCTCTTTTAACGGAAATGTACTGAGAGTATTCACACATAACAATTAAAAACTATGAAAACTAATCTCAGTTATTTTCAACATTCTACAACCTTATTTTTAGATGTACAAGTAAGAAGGCTTATAAAAAAATATGAAAGTAATGGATTCCTTGTTTTTATGTTTATTCGAACTGAGATCTTTAGAATAAATGGGTACTATCTCGAATATAATGACTTGTTACTTGAAGATATAACATTATGGTTTTCTTTTATTGAGAAACGGGAGGGTATAGAAATAATTAATTTCTTAATAGACATCGATTTATTCAACAAAGGTGTTTTTGTAAAGCACAGAATCCTAACATCAAGAAGTATTCAAAAAGATTTCCTTGAAATAATGACTAGAATGAAACGCAAAGGCAAACTAATTGATCCTAAAATCAATTTAATAGACGACTCCTATGGTTTCGATTGTTCAGAAAATGATTTAGAAGATATTCGGAAAGTTTCGGAAGAATTCAGGAAATCTTCCGAAACTTTCGAAAACAGTTCTCCTTCAACTGATAAGTCTTCTGAAAATTTCAATAACAATGGAGTAAGCGAGGTGCAATCTTCAGAACTTAGTAGAAAAGTTGAGCAAAAATCCTTAGAAAGGAAACTAAAAGAAAGGAAAGAAAATGAAATTTCTCTTTCTATAAATAGAGAAAGATTATCTGAAATCTTTCTAATAGAAAAAAATTATCCAATCGAAGAACTTGATAAATTTCTAAACCATTACGCAAAGACAGGTTGGATAGATAAGAATGGCAATAAGATTATCGATATTCTCGCTACGGCAAGAAACTGGAAACAAATAGATACCCCACCAAAATTCTATATTTCAACTGCACACCATGAAAACTGGAAAAAGGTTTGGGGTTTATATGAAAGCCTATTAGGATTCGAAAAAGCCATTCATTTGTTAAATGTTAAACCCATAGTAAACTCAAAAACCATAATTTTTAAATGTAGTGAAGAAGATAAGGACTTGTGTGAAGTAAACATAGATTGCCTTAAGAAGGCATTGAGATCCGTTTTCGGAAATGCGATCAAACTTGAGTACCAATTTTAAATCTAATTCAGTCAAAAAATAGCAAAATACAAGGATAAAGACATTAATAAGAATAGCAAGCAGGAACAGAAACAGAGTTTTGTTCGCTAGGCTTTTGTTTTCACAAAAGGTTAAAATATAATGAATTACATGTTTCAATACATATTATTTTCAATTAAGTACTTAATATTTTTTAATGTATAAAACTGATTTACTTATAGTTAGTTAATATTTTGAACTATTATGGCAAATAGCACACTTACTACAACTAATATCGGGGTTGAAGAATTAAAATACCTCAAAAAGTTAGCAAGTCACCATGGCTTAAAGCAATCTGAATTTATAAACTCAGCTATCCTATTTTTCCGTAAGACAGGTATTAATCCTTCCCACGAGATACACTCTCCACGAGAGTCAATTGAGAAATTAACTAAACGTGTTGACGAGGTAATCAGATTTATGCAGGTGCATGAAAAGCAAAAACTTACTCCACTAATGGAGCGGTTAATCATTCTAGAGCACAACCTCAAGGAAAACTATTCCAAATCGAATACAAGTACTAAAGTAGACACATCGTCATTGGAAACAACAATCAATTCTCTTAAAAAGGTATTAGAAATAGAGACAAATAAAATTTCATATGGTATTGGTAGAGTACCCCAACTTGTAAAGGAGGATATTGACCAGCTATATCGTACTCAGAAAAAGATTGTCGCTCTTATCTCCCTCCTTTCGGTAATTCTAAAACATTCAAGGTTTGCAGCTGGTGTTCCCGATGTAGACATTAAAAACCTAGAAAATGCCCTATCTGAAATTCGATAATCCCAATGGGTTCGCCAATAACAAAGGTTCAGTGGAACAGTTTGTCAACTACCTTGGAAAGGAGGATTTCACAAAGGATGTCTTAACAAAGGAATTCTTCTTTAATCAAAACAACTCATTTGTATTGAATAATGAGGTAGTTGAAGCTATTGACAGCAATCGAAAAGGGTTAAGTAAATCGGATGCAAAATTTTACACAGGGTCGATAAACTTTAGCGAAGAGGAGCTACAATTCATCGGCAACGATGCAACTAAAATTAAGGAGTATACCATCAAGGTAATGGAACAATACGCTTACAACTTCAATAGAGGGATTACTATTGATAACGTCAACTGGTTTGCCAAAATCGAGTACAATCGTTACTATAAAGGCGACGATGACGCTGTTATCAGTGGGTTAAAGATGCAAGGAGATGCCAAGGAAGGACTTCAAACCCATGCCCATATTGCATTAGGACACTTAACTAGGGATGGTAAAAAGAAGATTTCACCTAAAACGAACCATCGAAAAACACAAAAAGGGCCAGTTCAAGGAGGTTTCGACAGAGATGAGTTCAAGAAGCAATGCGAAAGGATATTTGACCAAATGTTCGGCTACCTAAGACCTCTTGAAGAATCGTATCAGTTCTACAAAATAAAAGCAAATGGATCAATTGAAGAACAGGTTGAACTAATGCATAAGCATAGCAACGAGAAGGTTAAACGAGAATCTTACCAAAACCAATCGATTGAACAAAAGGAGTCTCGGATTAAACAGCTGGCTAACTATATATGCTTTGGCATTGATAAGGATAATGTAAAAAGGATAGATATTGATACTATCCTAGAACTTGAGAGAAAAACAGAACATAAAGGTAATGTGTACCGAAGCCTCGTTAACCTGAATCGGATGTGCAAGCAGGGAAAAACGCCCCTAGAGTATGATCTAACTGCAAAGGTGATTGGCTTTGCAAATTTCCTTGAATTTAAGCAAAACTCACTTTCCCTCGAAGAGAATGCACTGCCAGTCATAATTGCTCCTGAACGCAATGAAGGCCATAGGGAGCCTGCAAATATTTCATACTCCATTCCGGATTTATTCACAAGTAACCATCATGGCGAAGATCCTGCTGATTCATTTAGAAGAAAGAAAAAGAAGAAAAAAGGTCAGCAAAGGGATCAGGATATGAGTTTATAACAAATTGCAAATCGCATTTAAATGTAACAAGTAATATGAGAAATTCCAGTATTACCAATAATATCAGCTATATCAGTAACATCAATAATACTAGTAACTAGTAATATAAGAGTAAACTCAACATGAATATTAACAACTAAAAATCATAGAATGAAAACACAGGTATTCGCACTTTCCAACCACAAAGGAGGTGTTGCAAAAACTAGCACAACCGTTAGCCTAGGAGCAGGTCTAGCCATGATGAAGCGAAGAGTTCTCCTCGTTGATCTAGATCCACAGGGAAATTTGTCTCAATCCCTCGGTATAAAAGATGCTGAACCATCCATGTATAATGCATTAAAGGGGCAGTGCCCTATCCCAGAGATTCAGGTTAACGAAAACCTTTGGGTAGCTCCCTCCCACCTTAGTCTATCAAGCGCAGAGTTAGAACTTTCAATGGAACCAGGTAGAGAAAACCTTCTTAAAGGGTTACTTTCTAAAACTCGAAACGATTTTGATTACATCCTTTGCGACTGTCCTCCTTCATTGGGATTGCTTACGCTGAATGCGCTAAACGCTTCTAATAAGGTTTTAATCCCTCTTCAAGCACAGTTCTTAGCCTCTCAAGGATTAGCAAAACTTATGGAGACCATTACAAAGGTTAAAGACAGGTTGAATCCAAGTCTCTCGGTTGGTGGTATAATTATCACCATGTACAAAAAGAATACTGTTCTAAGCCGGGATGTAATTGAATTCACTAATTCACGCTTTGCTGATCTTGTATTTAAAACCAAAATAAGAGACAACATTGCAATTGCTGAAGCCCCGGCTTCCGGAAAGGATATTTTCAGGTACAGCAAGAACTCATTCGGTGCATTGGACTACTCCAACCTCTGCCTAGAGTTCATTAATCGTTTTGAAAAATAGTCAACAACAGTATTGTATTACTCATGTTACAGATATTACTCGCATTACTCATATTACTGGTATTACCCAGTAATATGAGTAATATAAAATGAAACAAAATATGGCTAAGAAACAGTTTAAAAGCAATTTTCAGGATATCTTCTCTCCCACTCAGATCACTGATCAACAAGAAAAGGTATTTACATCAATGGAAGAGAAGGACGAGGTTCAACGAACCACGTTACTCCTATGCAAAAGCACCTACAGTACCATAAAAGCAATTGCTTTCTGGGAGCGAAAGCAGATAAAGGATGTAATAAACGATGCGTTTACGCTGTACCTTAGTACAAAAAGCAAGGAGGAGATTGAGGTGGCACTTCGTGAGTTCAAGGATCACTAACGTTTCATCAAGTAATCCCTAAAAATTTTGTTGCTGACCGCAGTTCTTAGATCCTCATCCTTATACTTTTCATTGAGGTAAATGGCAAATTCAATAACAGCCATTGATGGTCTTATCGCCGCAACTGTATCTCTGGGGTTCCCTGTGGATGGGATAAAATTTACATCCTCCAATATTCTGAACCTTCCATCCGGATGATGCTTTCGAATCAAGGAGAACAGTTGCTCTACATCCTCTTTGATATCTGCAGCAGTTAGTGAATTGCTAATCTTTACCATTCTCTGGTAGTTCCCTTTTTGATCTTTTCCTGTGTTTTCCATTTTTAACAGAGCTTGTTGGTTAGTAAAATAAGCCCTAAAAAAGAAGGGCATGAACCTTTGCTATTTAAGCCACAGACAGGTACGACCAAGCACCCAAGAGAGCCTAAAAGCGAAAGGAACACACCCTATGCGGATGCGTTCGCTTTCTAGTTTCTCCCTCAAAAAATTGGTCGTTTTGTCTGTAGAGAAACTTCAAGCTGACGCTAATTAATTTTCATTAATTCTATTTACAAAGTTATCAAAATTTACCTTAAGAAATCAATTCATTTTCCTAGCTTAGTGATAAAATATCAATCATGAAAATTCAGTACTGCTTCGACTTGCATCTTGAGTTCATTAAGAATTCGAACTACCTGAAAGCCAACAGGCTAATTCCGCAGGCAGATACTCTTATTCTTGCAGGGGATATCATTCTGCTTTGGAAGAATCTCAGCAAAGAGCAGTATTTATATTTTTTATAAGAGAATTTTGGTATGGTATACTGGCTCCTTAGCAATCATGAGTTCTACAACTGTGATATTGAAAAACAATCAGTTTTACATGAGAAAAAGGTTAGGGATAATATACAACTTGTAAGCAACAAGGTGATTTCGATAGAAGGAGTTAACATGATATTCTCTACGCTTTGGAGTTATATTAACCCTAGCACCGAACTTTAAATCAACAGCCATCTAAATGATTTTGCTCTAATTTGCATTGGAGGTAAGGCTTTTCGCCCCAGACACTACAATGCCTTACACCAAGAATCTAAAAACTTTCTGCAAGAAAAGGTCAAAAAAAATTTGATTGTGACGCACCATATATCAACTCTTTTTTAATTACCCAAATGAGTATTAGAATAGCCCTCTTAACGAGGCCTTTGTGGTTGCACTAAACGAATTAATTGAAAAACACCAACCCGAAGCATGGATTTACGGGCATGGCCATATAAATACTCCTGAATTTACATTTGGGAAAACGAAGATGGTTGCCAATCAACTTGTTTATGTAGAGAGAATGGAGCATGGAACATTCATACTTGACAAATTAATAGTTTTATAAAATACCCAACCCATTAAAGAGATACAGGTGCTTTTTCACCCAATCTTTCATTTTTGTGTATAAATCAAAGTAACAAATAAGAGCCATTCACGATTAAACTAAAAGTAATGTCAGAAAAAACATTTTATGGTACTTAATTTCCTTTGAATATAAGAATAGTTTTGTTATTTTAGTGAGAACTAAATATTTACACTATGCTTTCTTATACAACAGGAGATTGAAGATAATTTTACCTTTTGTGAATATATATATTGTTGTGTGCTATTATGAAAAAATAAAAATATGTCCATACCAAATACATCAACTCTAATACAAAGAATAAATAAAGGTAGTGAAGGAGGAAATGAATTCTCTAGGTTCATAAATATGGTTTTGACCTCTGAATATAAAGATTGCAATGTTGATTTTTTCGTTTTTTCAGATTCACAAGGAGATTATAAAGGAGTGGACAGTTTTATAAAATACACAGAAACTATTTTTACAGGATTTCAATATAAATTTTATCCAAGCCCTTTATCTGCAAACCATAAGTATTTAATAAATAAATCATTAGAGAATGCTCTTGAAGAATTTGAGGAGTTAAACACATGGATTCTAATCACACCAGAGGATTTTATGAAAAATGATGTTGAATGGTTTGAGGAATTAAAGGAAAAGCATGAGTTTTATTTTTCATTAAATGACATGGGAATATATGCTCAAAAGTTTGGAAAATTTCCCAAAAGAAACAAACTAAAGTTAGAACATTGGGGACATACTAAAATAACTGAGTTAATTCTAAGGCATCCTCATATTGGTGAAAAGTACTATCCAGAATTATTTTATAACCAAGAAAATACAGAATTTAGATTAGTCAAATTCGGAGTTGATTTCTTTAACTGTAATTGGATAAGATATGAAAACCACGAACTTGCTTTCAGGCAGATTGAAGTAAACAAAAAGATTCACAAGACAAGTGACATTTTGTTTGATTGCTATTTTATTAATAATTCAGAAAACATATATCTCCTTCACAGTATTGATGTTGAGATTATTGAAATGAGGTCGAAACTTAAAGGAATTTCATCGGATAAGTTATTAAAATCACTTGGAGTAATTGAAATTAAAGTAGATTTTGAAAACCAAATAACGAAGTATGAATTCAAAGATCCTATGATTTTTGATAAAAAATCTTCACAAAGATTTAAAATTCAGTTAATAGAATTTATTGAGAACTGCCCAGTAAATTGTGTTAGATTACTTTTAAGATATAATTTTAGTGAGCATTCGATTGAGACGGGAGAAATCTATCTTTCGTTTTAGTTAGTTGCTAGCCTAAAAACACCTCAGATGCCATTAAAATTGATTAACCTAGCAAATAAGATAATGTTATGATAAAATATTTAGAAGAAAAATTATATGAAAAAACTAAGGGTACCCAAAGTGATATTCTTTATGCTCAATGGAATTATGACAAAAGATTAATTCCAAATGCATTACAAACAATTTCTAACTTGTTTCCTCATTATAGTTTACATGACGAATCCCACTCAATATCAATAATTAATAATATTGTAAGAATAGTTGGAAAGGAAAATATTGAGAGACTATCAGCTATTGATTTATGGCTAATTTTAGAAGCCTCATATTACCATGATATTGGTATGGCTGTATCGGCTGACAAGTTGTGTCTCGCTTTAAATTCAATAGATTTTATTCATTTTTTTAAAGAGTTACAGCAAGACAAAAAGAGTAGTTTATTTAATTCAGCAAATCTTTTTGAAATTGCAAATAACAAAATAAAATATAAAAATGATTACTTTAATTTAGAAATATTTGAAGGAATCAAATTCATTCTTGCTGAATATTTTAGGCGTTTTCATGCTGGTCGTTCGAAAGAAATAATAAATAATCCACAGGAAGAGTTGTCTCTTTATTCTCCCCGTGGAATTATTGCTCCAAGAATTTTTAATATTCTTGGAGATATATGTGCTTGCCATACTAAAGATTTTTCAGAAGTTCTAAAGCTTCCATTTAGCGAAGTTGGAATAGATACTGAAGATGCCCATCCAAGGTATATTGCATGCTTATTGCGAATCGGGGATTTGTTAGATTTGGATAATAATCGATTCTCTGAAGTTATATTGAGGACATTGTCTAAGATACCGCTTGATACTTTAAATCATAAATCGAAACACCTCTCAATTCAGTCTTTCCGAGTAGATAGAAAATTAATTGAAATCACTGCAAAATGTAAAGATTATGATACTGCAAATGTTACTCAACATTGGTTTAATTATCTAAATTCTGAAATTAGTAATCAAATGATAAAATGGAACAATATTGTTCCAAATAAAGACCTTGGCTATTTACCAACTGTTGGCGATTTAAAGGTTGATTTATTAGGTTATGACCGCATTGATGGAAAGAATAAACCTAAATTCTCTGTCGATACAGACAAAGCTCTTGGATTATTGCAAGGAGCAGGTTTATATGATGGTGCTTATCAATGTATTCGGGAAATTTTACAAAATTCTGTGGATGCTTCACTTATAAGGATGTGGTTGGAATATAAAGAAATAAAGGATTTTTCTTCTCCACACAATCAAGATTTTTTAAGTCTTGTTTCAGATTTTCCGATTGTAATTAAGGTCAATCAAAATGGAGTAGAGGGTGACTGGCAATACTGGAAAATAATTATTGAAGATGTGGGAACAGGGTTGTCAAGTAAAGATTTAATGTATTTAATGAATACAGGAAGCTCTTCGAAAAATAGAGAGCGAATTGCAATTATTGATTCAATGCCCAACTGGATGCGACCTTCTGGAACATTTGGAATTGGTTTTCAGAGTATTTTTATGCTTACAGACAGTGTTAAATTAGAGACTAAAAGTTTTTTTGATGAACAATTACAACATATTGAACTTAATAGTCCAAGTTCTATAAAAGATGGTGATATTTTAATTCAAAAGAAAAAATCTACTCATGCAAATAAACCAGGAACAAAACTTATTTTCAATTACAAAACACTTGCAATTCCTGATGGATATTCCATAAAAGGTGAACATAAAAATGCAAGTCGTATTGCCAATAATTATGACCCATTTACTCACGATTCTTTAGATATAGAATTGGGGAAAGTTTTTGACGAGATTTTTGATTTTTCCAGTAAATGCTATTTCCCAATTGAACTATATATTGAGAATGAAAAAATTCCTACTAACTCAAATCAAGGTCAAAAGTTTAGTTTTTTTGACCCTGTAAATTCTTTAGAATTTAATATACATTTTGGCAAAAAAGAAGAGAGTTATAGGATTATTACATATTACAAAAATCAAAAAGCTGAAAATAGTTTAAGAATTGATTTTCTTGGTTTTTCTATTAATATTCACCAAGAAAAAGCAACAGAGGTTTTAACAATAAATCGGAATAAAATTAAACCCGATTTTCATAATAAGTTATTTTACCAAATTTTGGAATCTGCCTACAAAGTAATCATTGAGAATTTTAATGAGATTTTTAAAACAGAGGAAGAAAAGGGAATCGGGAGTATGTTTTTATACTTTTATTCGGATGTCGATGTTGTAAGTAAATATGATATTACACCGTTTAGATTTTGGGAGAAATTGAAAATAAAGGTTGGCGAAGAAAGTATTGAAATGAAAACCTTACTTGAAAAGGCTAAGTCGCTAAAGTTGACATATGATAACTCTTTAAACTTTCTAATAGGAGATTCTTATACGCTTGTTGACAATACTCTTGAGATAACCTTACGTGGAGGGTCTCCTTCCTTTGAATACACCAAGTTTTTTCTACTTAAAGCTGGAGATTATTTTAGTAGTGTTTCGAGGTTAGAAAGGAAGACTCCTAATATTAAGGAAATAACATTTTCTAAAGAGAAACAGAGCAATCCAATCCCTGAAGCAGATATGCCTAATGTTTTGGAAAGACTGAAAAGTAGTTATATATTTTCTGCAAGAGCATTCATCCCATGCTTAGAAAAATACTTTACTTTAAGAGTAAAAGATAATGCAAGAAAATCTTACGTCTATCATTATGTAATTGATAGTAATATCTATTTACCTTTTCCTAAAATGCTTTCACCATTTATACATGAGGAAGATATTGAAAATAAGACTATTCTTAAGGTTGTTGTCAATGATAAATTAATAGATTGGGTATTTGAAAATAGGTATGATAGCAAAACAACCAAAGAACAAATTAGAAATGCATATGATTCTTTTGTTAAAGAATTTGATGTGAACATAATTAATAACCACTAAAACTATTCATTATAAAAAAAATAAAAAGGCAAGCAGTTAACAACGGCTCATACGCCATGCAGGTTTTAGAGGTTTTCGAGTGTATCGTGGTTTCTACTCGTGAAATCCAGATGCGCTCCGCAATCCCGTACAGACGCATAGCCGCGACTGTTAGCGGTCATAAATGGGAAGATATGGTGAAAGAGAAACCTAATTCAGTTAAGAATTACTAATATCTTGAATGTCGATGTTAAAGACCTACTTGTTTCGACAAAAAAGAGAAAAAATATAAATTGAAGAGTTTATGAATGCAATTAAACTTCCCCAATTAGAACGCATAGTGTTTCAACAAACAAGCAGTAAGAATAAAATCAAACAATTAATTGCCCCAGAAATATATTTACCTATCAACATTATTGCGAGTGATAGAAGTTCTATTACTATAGATTTTGAAGGTGTTAAATATTGTTTAACTTGTAATTCCGATTCTTACCCTAAGGATATTGAATATATCCTTCTTACCAACGTTAGACCAACATCTGAACGATTAATAGAGAAGACAATTACTGTAAAAGGATGGCTAAAACATCCATTACAAAAGGAATATACAGCAGAAGAAGTTGTTTCATCATGGAAAGATGATTTCTTTTTCAAAGAAGAAAATAGAGTAGCGGAAATTAACGGATTAAGGTCGCCGCAATTAGGTGCTTTGCACATGATTCTTGGCCATTTAAAACTTCCTTTAGATACTGGCACTATTGTTCTTCCGACAGGAACAGGAAAGACAGAAACAATGCTTTCTGTTTTAGTCGCCAATCAATGTAAGAGATTATTAGTAGCTGTTCCTTCCAGTTCGTTACGAATACAACTTTTTGAAAAATTTAAAACTTTTGGATTGCTAAAAGAATTCGAAGTAATTGGAAAGAAATCATTATACCCAATTGTAGGTATTATTTATGAAAAATTTAATTCACCAGAAGAACTTAAAGAGTTTATTGAAAAATGCAATGTGATAGTTACGACTATGCACATCCTCATTGGATGTTCAGATAATGAACAAGAAATTGTAGTGTCTGCATGTTCAAATATATTTATTGACGAAGCGCACCACGTAAAAGCCCCTTCTTGGAATCAATTTAAAAGTAAGTTCCCTGCGAAAAAAGTAGTTCAATTTACTGCGACACCCTTCCGAAATGACGGACAAAGATTGGATGGTAAGATAATATATAACTTTCCTCTTAAATACGCCCAAGAACAAGGGTACTTTACTAAAATAGATTTTATACCGATTCGCGAATATGATTCGGATATAGCCGATGAAAAAATAGCAGAAGTTGCTGTTCAACGTTTAAGAGAAGATTTGAAAACCCATAACCATATATTAATGGCTCGTTGTGCAACAAAAGAACGAGCAGAAAAAATTTTTGAGTTATATAAGAAACATGCTGACTTAACCCCTGTTATTATATATTCCAATTGCCACGACTATAGAGAAACGTACAAAAAAATCACCCAGAAGGATGCAAAAATTATTGTATGTGTTGATATGCTTGGAGAAGGGTTTGATTTACCGGAACTAAAAATAGCTGCTTTTCACGATATCCGAAAAAGCCTTCCTATCACGTTACAATTCGCAGGGCGTTTTACTCGTACTAAGTATGATGAAAAACTTGGGCATGCTTCGTTTGTAGCCAACATTGCAGATTTGGATGTTCGTGCGGAACTAGAAGAATTGTATGCTGATGGAGCGAACTGGAATCAAATCCTATCTGATACAAGTTATGGGAGAATAAAAGATGAAGAAGAATATAAAAATTTAATGGATGGTTTTGAGAATATAAATAACTCAAACATCCCATTTAGTAATATTCATCCTAAATTTAGCGTAGTAGTCTATAAAAATAAAACAAATGGATGGTTTCCAAGTAATTTCAGCAAAGGAATCCCCGGATTCGACGATTTGGAGTACCAATTCCATGACATCAATAAAGAAGAAAAAATACTTGTAATCATTACTGCAAGAAGAGGAAATGTTGAATGGGTGAATCACAAAGACATTCAACAAGTTGTTTGGGATATGATTGTTGTTTTTTGGGATACGAAAAACAATCTTCTTTTCATAAACAGCTCTGATAATGGAAGTCTGTATAAAGAGCTTGCAGAAGCAATTGTTGGGGATGGGGAAGCAAAGAAACCCGAAATAATAAAAGGCATTGATGTGTTCAAGACCTTTTATAATATAAATAGAACGAAGTTGAGAAATGTCGGACTTAAATATTTTATTGGAAAAGATATTCGATTTAGAATGCACGTTGGATCAGATGTTGCAGAAGCATTAAGTCTTGCAGAAAGACAAAAAGGAGAAAAAGCATTTGTTGTAGGTTCAGGGTTTGAAGATGGCGAACAAGTTAATATTGGGGCTTCTTATAAGGGACGTATATGGAATGTAATAAAGAAAGGCGACTTAAAGGACTTCAAGCAATGGTGTGTTGAAATAGGTGAAAAACTGGTAAACGAAGCAATTGATTCCAACCAAATTTTGAAAGAAACCTTGATTCCCGAAGCCATTTCAGTAGTGCCTGATGTTTATCCTGTTTGTATTGATTGGGACGAAGATATTTACATGAGCCATGAAACCCAATTTAAATTTTCAATTGATGGCTTCATTACAACTGTAGCTAACACTGAGATTAGATTAATAAACCCACCTGAAAATGGCAGATTACTATTTTCAATAGTTACAGACTACAAAAAAGTAGATTTTGAACTTAAATTATTTGTAAACACTAAGACAGATGACCATTATGCTGATTTCAGTATCATTCAAATAGGCAAAGAAAAAGTAGAAGTTTCCAACAGCAGTAAAACTTACACAGGAATTCAGTTTTTTGAAAAATATATTCCAACAATTTGGTATGCTGATGGATCTGCCTTAACAGGAAATGAATACATCCAATTAAAACAAATTATTAATGTCTATCCCAAAGACAATATAATTGTCTGGAATTGGCAAGGAGTTTCGTTGGGAAAAGAATCACAACATGTAAATCCCAAATTAACAGATTCAATACAGTATAAAGTTATTGAAGAACTTAAAAAAGGTAACTACGATATTATATATGACGATGATTATTCCGGGGAGATTGCAGATGTTGTTACCTTAAAACTTCATCCTAATAAGCTTAGCGTAGGCTTATATCATTTGAAATTTGCCATTGACGGAAAAGTAACTGAACAAGTGAAGAATCTATATGAAGTTTGTGGACAGGCACAAAAGTCAGTTCATTGGAAACATAAGGAAGGAACAGAATTCATCAACCATTTACTTAGGAGAGAAACTAAAAATCGGAATGGTCAAACTTGCAGTCGATTGGAAGTAGGAACAAAAAAAGACTTAGAAAAATTATTATCAATTGCTAAAAAAGAAATTCCTATGGAGTATGAAATATATATTGTCCAACCAGGTTTTTCAAAAGCAACGGCTACAGAAGAAATTCTGACTTTATTGGGTGTAACCGAAAATTACCTCAAAGAAGTTGCAGGGATAAATCTGAAAGTTATATCTAGTTAAAACAATACATTTTAAATAAGTTATGATATTATCAATTATGAAGTATAAGCTTTTGAAGAATGGGAATAGTTGATTTTGGACCTTCTAAAGCATTTTTTTAGTGAAAATGTTATTACATATAAAACCTCTAATTAACCAATGATATTTATAGCCTCAATTAAAAACAACACATCAAAACTTGACCAAAACATTTAAAAGAATATGCAAAGGCAACCCAAAAAAATTTAAACAAACTAAAATTTAAGTATCAATAAATAAAATGTAGAATGGCAAACAGCATAACACAAAATATAAAAACCGACCTAAGTTCTTTGAATGAGCTGCAACGTCAAGCAGTAATTAGCGAGGAAAAAAGACTGCTGGTATTAGCAGGTGCAGGTTCAGGTAAAACAAAAACATTGCTGCAAAAATTGATCTACCTAGTCGAAGAGAAAGGAATTAACCCTTCAAATATTCTTGCTATTACATTTACTAAAAACGCAGCCAATGAAATGATTGATAGGCTAATTATTTCAGCAGATACTACAAAAAAGTATGAAAAAATTCTATTAGATAAGAACATTAAACGTGAAGAAAAAGATAAGGAAAGGTACATCCAACAAAAGAAACACAAATGGATTGAGCACCTTACTATAAGAACATTTCACAGTTTTTGCTACTCAGTGCTTAGAAACTATGGGGTAAGCGAATTTGACAACAAATTCAGAATAATTGGTGATGATAAAAGGGATGAAGAGGATGAACTATCAAAGCACGTTGCCCCTGAAACAGCATTTGGAGTATTTCACAAACTGCTTATTGAGCAATGCGAGGATGTAAACTACTTACTAAATCTAAAAAGGTATATTCTTGATTATGTAATTGATAAAATTCACATCGACAATAAAAGAAAAGATCTGTCGCATGATGGAAAGTATTTTACATCGCTGGATGGCACTAGGGTTCGTTCAAAATCAGAACAGTTTATTGCTGATTGGTTCTATAGACACAGCATTAAATATGAGTACGAACCGAGATTAAACATAAAAGATTTCGACTTCCATCCCGATTTCTATATTCCTGAGGCAAACCTTTACATTGAACATATAAGCGACAAAAGCGCGCCAACAAAGAGTAAGGAAGAGCAGTTTCAAAAAGGGAAATTACTACTTGTTAAGACCTATGAAGGCATGACCAAGGATTCTGCCCTGTTCAACCACACACTGGATAATATTGTCAAGAATAGATTACCTGCAAACTACCATTACACAGTTGCCCTAATATTCAAAGAGGAGTTTCACGGTTACTTCGAAGATGTTAAAGACTTTGTTTCTCAAGTAATGCGTATCACGGACATGATTAAGGTTGAAAACCTGTCAATAGATAATGTACTATCTAATGCTGGAAAAGATCAACATGAAAGGGTTAGAAACTTCTACGAACTTGCAATACCTATAGTTGAAAAGTTTAATAGTTATTGTGTTAATAAATCATACCTAGATTTTAACGATCTAATCTCAAGGAGCATTTCTCTTTTTAAAAACAATGAGGATATATCACATAAATTCAAAAACACATTTCAGTACATTCTCGTTGATGAGTTTCAGGATGTTAATAACCTTCAGGTCGATCTGATTAAACTTCTATTAACTGATCAATCACAGCTATTCTGCGTTGGAGATGACTGGCAAAGCATTTATGGCTTCAGAGGCTCGAATGTAAGTTATATCGTAGAGTTTGAGAAACACTTCACCAATTCTAAGATTATTAAGCTTAACCTAAACTATCGAAGCACACAAAACATAGTAGAAGCCAGCAATGAGGTTATTAAACACAACAAGTATAGGATTGATAAGGAAGTGCAAGCATCAAAAAAATCAGAGCACAAAATTGTAGTTTTTGCAGGCAACGATGAATACGAAAATGTGAGGTTTTGCAGTGAAAGAGTAAAAGAGCTTTTAGATAGTGGGTTATCAAGTGAGGAGATACTTTTCCTATACAGAAGAAGCAAAATGTTTAATCCTTACTCGGAACATTTTTACAAGAATAGAATTAAGGTTCAGAACAAAACAATTCATGCGGCTAAAGGGCTAGAAGCGAAAGTTGTATTCATACTAGGATTAACTGAAGGTAATGGAGGTTTTCCAGACATTTGGCTGGAAGATAGAATATTCCAGGTTATAAAAAAATCCAACCATGATTTACTTTTAGAAGAAGAAAGAAGGCTGTTTTATGTTGCTATAACTAGAGCAAAGGATAAGTTGTTTTTAATCACTCAGAAAGGAAACGAATCAAGTTTCTTGAAAGAGATTCCGGAGATATATACAGTAAAAACTACTATTCCCCTTGCTCCTGTTGTAGACAAAGTGAATATTTGTGAAAAATGTTTTAGCCAACTTGAAAGACTATGGGTAGTATGCCCCTATTGTGGAACTAAGGTCATTGTAAAACCTAGCTAAAACTACATTGGATTCCCTTATTTGTGCTACAAACAAAAACAGCATGAAATATTCATAAAATGAATTAGCTCATGGCAAATATCACTCACGAAGATTTTCAAAAAGCACGTAGGATAAGCCGTGCAATTCAAGAGTATTTGGAGTTTACTGGTAATGATGGAGCACGAACCACCGATCTATACGATTATCTGTCTAATAAGGGAGTTATTGAGAAAGACAGGCATCAAGGGGTTAAGTTTCGCCAATTTTTGAAGAGACTCAAAGATAATGACATGCTGAAGCTAATTCCTCAATGCACATACTCTTACTCAAAATATGATGTCCACGAATGGAGATTCTATAAAATAGATAGTAATAAAACACCCGAATCTACCCCACAAAAAGAAAACATAAGCCACCGAGAGCATTTTCCAGTAATAAGCGGGGCAGAAATTGATGAACTAATTGCAAAAGCAAAACCTCACATCGACAGTTTGCCAAAAAAAACAGATGAATTTACAGCACAACATCTTGAGACAAGAAACAACTACAAAAGAGCCTATGAGTACTGGACCCCGCGTGAGGATGAGATCGCAACTCGAGCTTTCCTGAAGTTTCAAAGGATCGACAAGGTTGCACAGTTATTAGAACGTCAACCAAGCGCAGTTGAACGAAGGTTAACTGAAATTGGGGTGATTAAATGATTTCATTCAAACACCTCATCTCTTTTTAAACCACTTCTTTTTCTTCTTATTATCAAGTTCTACCGCCTTATCAATCTCGTTTTTATTCCATTTTCTGGCTTTAATTACTCTATTCCTACGAATCCAATAATGAGATTTACAATCAAAACTCCAATTTCCAATTGATGGCTCTAATGTAACCCCTTCACCATCATAAAAAAACTGCCAGTCTACAGGAGATATTGGCGTAAAAACCAAATTTCCGCAGCCACAAGGGCATTTATGCCCGACTGCTTTATACTTCAGACTAATATAAAGTATCCCTTCTTCAAGTTCTCTTGGTATGAATTCAACAAACTCCGGATGTAAAGTCATTATTAATGATTTTATTTGTTTCGATATGATATAGCGAGTGATGTTCCTCTTTTAAATCTGTATAAAACCCTACGTGCCTTTTCCATTTAATTACAGCTAAGGCAGCGTTTAGGCAGTTTAAGTCCGCAATCTGAATATTGGTATTGTATTCATTTTTTTCACTTTCCTTTGACCCAATTACCTCATTTAAATGGTTAAATTTTTTCTTATTGGCTGAAGTTACCCTAATTGTACCTAATAGTCCTTTTTCACTTTTAATTACACCTAATCCAACATCAGAGAAAGATAAGCCCATTTTTACGAGTTCGTTGACTATCATAAACCTAACCTCATTTTTATCTACACATACAAAAACATAATCAAAATCATGTAGTTCGTTTATGTTTTCGTTAGTTATTCGGTATGGATGAACTTTTAGACCAAGGTGCATTCGAGAGTAAACAGAATAATAATAATCAACCTTTTTCAAATCTTTCATGTTATTTATCGTTTCATCGGGTAAAGTACCAGGTGCACGAAAAGTATTGTGTAATTGTAGTTCATCATCATCGAATATATGAATTTCTTTCACTTGTGTTTTAGAAACTAGATCTAAAATATATGAGCCAGTGCCTCCAACACCAATAATTCCAATTTTTAGATTACGAAATTTTGTATTCTCATAATCTATCTTTGCTCTTGCTGAATTAGTATCAGGATATTTAAAAACATCTCCTCCAATAAGCTTAGCTGCTGATTTACCACGCTTTTCAGCAACTAAAGGATCTATTAATTTAGCATATGCATATAGAAAGTGTGCATATGTATCTATTTTCTCAAAGTAATTCTCGTAATAGCCACGGGGAGGTTTGTAGGAAAAAAAATATCTTGCTTCAAAATCTGATGTAACAATAGGTGCGCCACCTTCATTTATTATGGATATTAATTGATTTCCATTTTCATCGCAAGGGGCTTCTCCTGCGAAATTTACCGTGTGATCTATCGGTTTCCCTATTATGTTCGGACTTACAAATGATAGCAAGGTTACAATAGTTCCGTATTTAATTTCTTTTTGAGAATTAACATAAGGAATATCATGAACAAGAAGATAAGAGCCTCTAATCTCTATAGAGTACTCTTCATCTTCAAGTTTTTTCAAATCTGCATTAAGACTTAATTCCAGCTGTTGCATGAAAAATCATTTTGTTTTTAATAAAAACTGATTGACCTGCTTTTAAAACACCTTCTCTGTTTTCCTTTGGACCATCTTCATAACTTAGTGTATAAGTCATTGAAGGATCGTATTTTCCGAAACGTAAGGAGATAACCTCTTCAAAAGAAATTTGATCTTTGTCCCAATCATAAAGAGTCCCATCAATAATAATTTTCTTTTTGTCTTTACCATGATTCTCATGGTCTTTATTTTTCAAATCTTCCATCTTAATTGTTTTTTAAGTTAATTAATTTTTACTGTCTTTGAGTTATGAGTTTGATATGTTTGCTTAACAACCCTATCTTGATGCTCATCATTCTTATTATCCTGTTGTTACCATAGATTTTCCCTTTCTTTATTTTTGTTAAACATTTGTTTGACTCATGAACTTTTATTCATTATCTTTGTTTACAAAGGTATAACATTTTTCATGCCACGTCAATCAATAATGTCAATTTGTCATTAAATAGTTATTAACAAATAGTTGCTTATTTTATTGATATAAATTTGTTTTTTGAATTATAAAATGCACTATATTTGCAACCATTTTTGTAAACAACCAAAACAATACAATTCATTGAGCTATGAATAAACTATTTGCCGAAAGGTTCAAATCAGCTAGAATAATGAGAGGGTTCTCACTACAAAATTTGGCTGATAAGATTGGGAATAGGATAAGCCGTCAAGCTCTTCATAAGTACGAGAAGGGGGAATCTTATCCCGATAGTGAGGTTATGGCATTACTCTGTGAAGCACTTGGGGTTCATAGAGATTTTTTCTCCCGGGAATCTATCATTGAATTAGGAGAAATTCAGTTCAGAAAACTAGACAAACTACCAACAAAAGAACAAAATCGGGTTGTAGAAACTACTAAAGAAATTCTGACTCGCTATCTAGAATTAGAAGAATTATTGGGAATTAAGAAAACCTTTAACAATCCAATAAAGAACTACAAATCAATAAGTTCATACGAAGATGTTGAGCATATGGCTGAAGAGATCAGAAAACAATGGAATATTGGTATAAATCCAATATACAATGTTATTGAACTACTCGAAGACAACAATATTAAAGTAATTGAAATTGATGCAGAAGACGAGTTTGATGGATTGCAAACCTTAATTGAAGGAAAAAACATACCAGTAATTGTTCTAAATACCGGGAGACTTAAGTCTTCTGACAGAAAACGTTTTACTGCACTCCATGAACTAGCTCATCTATTATTACCGCTAAATGGCGTTCCTGAAAAGTTGGCAGAAAAATACTGCCACAGATTTGCAGGGGCAATGCTTTTCCCTAAGAAGACTGCAGAAAGCGAATTTGGAGATAAAAGAAATAAGATTTCTTTTCAAGAATTCGGAATGATTAAACAAAAGTATGGCATATCCATTCAAGCGTTAATCTATAGGGCAAAAGATTTAGGAATAATATCTGATTATTATTACTCTACCCTATTTAGTTTAATCAAGCAATTAGATTGGAAAATTCAAGAACCCTACGTATACGAAGGAAAAGAAAATTCGAATCGCTTTGATCAACTTTTGCTTAGAGCATTATCAGAGGAAGTAATTTCCTTGAGTAAAGCCTCCTCTTTGAAAAATCAAAAGTTGGCAGAATTTCGAAATAACAACCTACTTCCAGCATGAAAATAGTTGTTACAGATGCTTGCATTTTTATTGATCTGATAGAATTAAGGTTGTTAACACAATTCTTTGGATTAAATCTAGAGGTTCACACCACTCTAGATGTTTATCATGAGTTGTTTTCTAATCAACAGGAGTTCTTAGATGCTTATAAATCTGTAAAAAAACTAACCTTGCATAATTTACAGCCTAAAGAATGGGAAACTATCCTTAATGACAGTTTTCCAAAATCTCTTTCGGATATTGATAAAACTGTTATATACCTAGCCCAAAAGATTTCAGGCACTATCTTAAGCAGCGACAAAGCTATAAGAAACTATTCCAAACAAAATTCCATTCCTTACCATGGAATGTTATGGATTTTTGATCAATTAATCAACTTTGAACTTATTAGCAAGCAAACTGCTGTAGAAAAAATAAATCAATTAGTTGCACAAAATATTACATATCAGAATAATGCTGAATTGACTTACGAAATCAACAAAAGGATTCAGCTTTGGGAATTATAAACTCTGAACTTCAAGTAAAAACCGAGTACGAACTTCTTTCGTACTCGGCAGCTCCAGAATATTAAGCATTGATTATTAACCTTAAATTCAATATGATAAGTGTAATGTTCTGGAGTATTTCATGTTTTATTAATATCAATTGTCAATCTATCATTAGTAACTAATTCTTTGTAAGCAGAAAAAAGTTCTTTATCAATCGTGTCTTTCTGCTAGTTCTATAGTGCATGTTAATCCTGTACAGTTTTTTAACTTTATATTTCGGAAATTGGTTTTGCACTGCTAATGAATCCTGTATATCAACCATCAGCCCGAATTGCTTTTCACTTGGTAGACAGAGGGTATCAATTCGAGGAATGACCTCACCATAGTCCCACACGATCTCTGGGGGTAAATCTGTCAGCCTGTAGGTTTTCAAGTTCAACTCTTTCGCAATCAACTGTGCATCGCTTGCAGGAGTATACTTCGAGTTTCTGAAGAAATTGTCAGACATGGGTAAAGCCCCAATAACCATTAAAGCAAAAAGGCCAACTGAGCCATAGAAAACCTTTTTAAAGTCTTTGTAGTTTAACCCTATAATAATAACAAACGAGGCGAGGTATACCAAAAGCGTTGAGAGCGAGAATTGGAGCAGATTCTCAGCCACCCCCTCTTTCTTTAAAACAAGAAGCAGCACAAAGGGGTAGGACAACCCAACGCAAGCGATGATTTCGAACGTTATACGGACTAAAAGTTTGTCCAGTTTGGGGAGGATGTTGCTATAGCTGTTCATTAGGAATTCGATGTAGTAACCAGTGGTTAACGCAAGAGGGATTAGCATTGGAACTAGGTACCTAACCTTTTTCTCAGGAATAATTGAAAGCAAAACCAAGGAAAGAACTGTCCAAATAACGGAGAAACGATACCCCTTCAAATTACTAACTCTTTTTTTCATGTATGGGTAAGATAGGGCAATTAGGGAGGGGATAGCCCACAATCCGCTTTGTAAGAAAAAATTCCAATAGTAATAGAACGGTTTTACCTCGTAGTTTTTCCAGTTAGATGCCTCTCTAACCGCAATAGCCTTGAACGATTCAGGATCGTTAAATCGTACGTACAAAAACCAAAATAGGCCAATAATTAATCCCACAAATAGGGTGGCAAATAGGTAAACCGTTTTTCTTTCGTAATGGATTCGATAAATAATCCCGTAACTGATCAGAAAGGGCAGTAGCAATGCGTACATCGAAACGGGTCCTTTACTTAAAAACGAAAGCCCGATAAATAATCCTGACAAAAGACTGCTAAGCAATTCGGAAGAATCATGCTGTATAAGTTTCCAAAGAAAATAGATGCCCATTAGCATAAAACTGTGGGCGTACATGTCCCACTGGTTGTCCCGCCCAGCCCAGAAGATGTAGAACGAGGTAATCAGTATCAGCCCGTTGTTGAAGCTGTGCAAAGGGCTTAAACCCGCAACCCTTGAAATGTAAAAGAAGGTTAACACCAAGAGAATGGTAACAAGCACAACCGGAACCCTTAGTCCGTAAACCGAATCAAATCCGAATACTTTTCCCGAAACGGCGGTAAGCCACGTGGGTAGCGGTGGTTTTTGGTAGCGTGGCTCGCCGTTAAGAGTGGTGAGTAGGTACTCCTTCTTCTGCACCATCTCCCTTGCTGTCGTAAAGTTTCGAGCCTCCATGATATTAACTTCTATTTTCCCCAAACCCATGAAAAGGAGTAAACTTGAAATCGCTATCAGGAGAAGTTCGTACTTCAACTTAAGTATTCTACTCACCATATTTTCTGAGAATAAATATATTTCTACTGTAAGCAATTAACCCAGAACCATGACCAATTAGTAAAACAGGATCTACCCTGAAGATAGCGTAGATTATGATGAGAGAAGAACCCGCAACACTAAGCACCCAAAACCCTAGGGGAAGATGCGACTCCTTTCTCCTCTCAGAGTAGATCCATTGGTAAACAAACCTCAAAGTGAATATTACCTGGGCGATTATTCCCAAGGTCATTAGCGAAAATGCTATATGTTCTGCATTAAAAAGATTCCCCCGATCAATGATGCCGTTGTTGAACCCATAAATGAGTACTATTGCTGGGAAAAGGTATAAAAATATTCTTAACCACTTGGGCATTTTATGCCATTCCTTTTCAAGCTGAATATTCCTTATGTAGATGTAGTAGGTAATCACCTGCCCTAGCATAATAGCAAAATCGTCCCGTAAATAGCCATAAAGGAACAGGAGGAACGAGGCTAATAGGCTGATCTGCCAGAAAAGGTTTGGGGTAAGAACCTTTTTATGCTTTTCGGAAATTATCCATTGAAGGAAAATTCTACTGGAGAATAGTGCTTGAGCAAGGAATCCAATTCCGTAAACTATCCAGTGGTTCATACTAATTAACTTTTAATTCTTCTATTGTATAGTTGATGTACTTTTTCTTCATCCAGAGGTAAGCAAAGCAATCCATTAAGGGGCCGAGCAAGCGATTCCAAAGGTTGAATTTCGACTTCCCTGCTTTTCTTGGGAAGTGTTGAACAGGTATTTGCGCTACTTTGCCATTTTGTAGCATTACCATTGCAGGCAAAAAGCGATGTAATCCTTTGAACATCGGAATTCGCTTGGCAACGTTAGTTTTGATAATCTTTAAAGGGCACCCCGTATCGTCCATGCCGTCATGGGTAAAGGCTCTACGTATTTTGTTTGCAAAAAGAGAAGACATATTCTTTACAATAGAATCCTTCCTGTTTGTCCTCACTCCGGTTACAAGATCGTATTGCTCGGCGTATACTAGCAAGCGATTGAAATCTTGCGGTGTCGTTTGTAGATCAGCATCGATATACCCAATTAGGGGTGTGTTAGCAAGATCAAAACCTGCCTTGATGGCTGCGCTTAACCCGTAGTTCCTGTCGAATGAGCAGTATGTGAACAACGGTGAACGATCGCAAATCTCTTTAATCTTATTTAGGCTTCCATCAAGAGAGCCATCGTTCACAAGCAAAACTTTGACGCCTCTCCTAGTGCTATAAATAAACTCACTAAGTTCAGAGTATAAACGCTCAAGGTTATCCTCCTCGTTGTAAACAGGTACTATAATAGTTAAATCAGTTTTCATTTTTATTCTTTAAATAATGACTAATCAATAAACGTGGTTGTTCTATATTGCATCGTAGCAGCCAAATTTAAAATCAGAAAGCGCATTGATTGGCTTCTTCTTTTTCCAGCGCCTATGAGACCAAAGCCAATCCTCCGGTTTTTCAACAATAATTTCTTCCAACTCTTTCATGTATAATTCTGTAATCTCACCGGGTAAAGTATCTTTTGGCCTATCACAAATCACATCGAGAAAAATGGTATAGTAACCCCTTTTTACACGTTTAATATCGAGATAAATCACAGGCAGGTCGAACAATCGGGCGTAGCTTTCGATTCCACGCAGGCAAGCAGTATCCTGATTTAAAAACTGCATCCAGTGTACATTTCTTTTATTACCGGGGCTTTGATCGCTCACCAAAAAGTACGCTCTAGGAACTTTATCTTCTGAACGGAAGATAAACTTAGTTTGATAAATTGAGCAAAGAAGCATTCCTTTTGATTCACGCTGATCGCAAACGTACTTATCGATGTACCTATTCGAAAGCGGTTTGTAGAAGGAAATGGTATTGTGTAAAAAGACATTCCCGGCAACCTGAGTTCCCCACTCCCAATTTGCGTAGTGGCTGAGGGCGAATATTACACTTTGCCCCTTGTCAAAGTAACGATTAGATACTTCAGGGTTTATGCATCTGTATCGCTTGTTTATCTCTTCAACGCTTAGTGAATATCCTTTAACGCTTTCAAGTAAAATATCGCAGAGATGTCGATAAAACTTGCGCATGATTTGGTTCAACTCCTTCTGGTTTTTTGAGGGAAAAGAACGGCGAAGGTTGTTATACACTATTTTCCCGCGATAGCGTACAGCATACTGTAGGATAAAAGCAAATATATCGGCAATGGCATAAAGCACCCGAAAAGGAATTATGCCAACTAAAACTTGTAGCAACCTAAAAAAAATGTACCCCACTCTCTCCATATTAAAAAGGGTTAGTTAAAAATTGATGCTTTGGCAGCAAAACCAAACCTTAAAACTTTAAGCGTTCGACTAAAATTGATGTTATAGTAATCCTGTCCGTAGTAGTACTGAGCAAATAGCGTTACATCGTTTAGGAATGACGGCTTGAACGAAATTGTATACCTAAAAATCAACCTTTTGGCATCAATAGCTCCGACTTTAGCAATATCGCCCCCGATCCAACCTACCCGAATTGATTGGCTCAGAAAAGCATTGTGGTTTACCGGATTATTGGCTGAACGGCCGAACGCCCGAAGCACTTTCGAAAGATTAACCGATGACTGAAAGTCGGAAAAGAACCGCCACCTTCCATAAATACTGCGTAGCTCAGGTGCTTGATGGTAATGGTAGCACGCCGATAGTTTTATGTAGTTTACCGCGTAGGGTACCTTTCTATCGGGGTGCGAAAGGAATATTCCGGTTTCCACCATGTTTGTTGAGAAATTGCCAGTTTGGGTGTTGATGGTTACGCTATCGTTATTGTAGAATGAGCCATTCTGCCCATTCGAATGGTGGCACCAAGAGAGATATGTGAAGAAACCTTGCTGATGCGAGTTTCCCTCCCTAACCTTGTAAAAAAATGTTGCACGCGGCATGAACGAGGGGGTTCTGACCGGGTACGAATCCTCGTTATACATTCTCAGCATAATACGTGGTGAAAGTTCAATCCCCCATCGGCTATTCTTGTTAAGGCTTAGCATGTAATAAGGGACAATATCAGCCTCAAACATCAGCGGTTCAATATTACCAAAACCTCCAAGCGCTGTTATGTAGCTTGGCTCACGGAACATGCTAAACGTTGATTCGTAGGCGTCCCCCCCCTTCCCGTTTTCCTGCGATTTTGCAACAGCGCTCAGAAGTACTAAAAAGAGAATTATATAAAGCTTTGCTAGTACGTATCTCATGGCTTTGTTGTTTCTACTATAGGTAACCCTTGTGTCTCTTTAACGATTGTTGGCATTGAGTGCTTACTCGATACAATACCAACTAGGGTCTTAAACCATTTTCTAATTGATAGTTTAAGCATGTACCGAATTCTGAAGAATGCCATCGCATTTAACGTTCGGATATCGCTTTCGTGCGCCTCGCGAGCATATTCAGCTGCAATTATCCCCATCTTTTCTACGGGGATTTTCAAACGTGCCAGGTTGCGAACCCCTCTTACATATGAATAACTTCGAAATCTCATACGGTTATTATCAATTAGCGAGAAATCGTAGTCATTACCACACTGAGTATATAGTACGTTGCTTACCGTAAAATCTTTATGAAGTATTCCGACGCTGTGCAGCCGATAGGTGAAACGTGCAAATGCCTTTAAAGCCTTTTCCGATTCAATTGTAGGTAATTCTAATAGCTGCTTTAATGGTTTATAACTTGTGTATAAACAGAGATAGTAACTTTTATAAAGAATTCCGTAACGATAGCAGTTAATGTAAGCTACGGGCTCAGGGGTTGTAATACCCTTACGCATTAGTAGCCTCGAATGCTCGTACGCTCTTTGGGCTTTCGATTTTCGGATTGTAGCAAAAATGATCCTATTAGCAAAGGTTATCTTTTTAAAGTACTTCACAGTCAGATGCAGACCATTAACCGATACAGCCCTAACCTCGTTACGCCCTTTGTGGATACTCTCTCCCATTGAGCTAAAGCCCTCAGGAATCTGCATCACATAGTCCCCTAAGTAGGAGAATAGAGGATTAACAAAGATTTCTGTTTTCATGCTGCTTAAATATTAGATTATATACTTTTTATAATAACCTGACTAATAAATAGTTTATAAACTAATCAATTGAACTATTCATTTGCATTAATCATTTGATTAATTTAAGGATAAAAAAATTTATTTCTTTATTGCATTTATAATAAAATCAGCAACTTCCTTTTTCCTTACCTCTATTGCCAGATCAAAAGCAGCAGCCTCAATTCCAATTGCCTCAACTATCATTGGTTTTGCTATAGCAGGAAATACGCAGAGTGAGATAATGTTTAAGAGTAGGGATATTGCTGATATTTTCTGTATATTTCCTTTATCATACTCTTTCGCTAGTTGTTCTGAGAATATTCTAAAAGCAACAACGAGGCTGGTATTCCTTTGCATGCGATCACCTATTTTCTCAGGGTTACGAATTATTTCACCAATAATGAATTGGGGCAAGTAAGGTTTCTCTTGGAAAAAGGTTATGTACTCGCTAACAATCGTTCTTATTTTTTGGAGTAAATCCAATTCGTTGTTGGTTAGAATCTTAATAACATCATTGTAAAGCATCTTAAACGCTTCGTCGAAAACGATATAAAAGAGATTATCCTTACAGCGAAAATAGTAGTGCAGCATTGCCATGTTAATATTCGCTTCGGCGGCAATATCGCGCATGGTTGCCTCTTTATAGCCTTTCTCTTGAAATACTTTTCGCGCTGCTTCAATGATGTCTTGCTCGGTATTTCTATTTTGTCTCATCCTAACTAAATGATTTAATCAATTGATTAGTTTTGCAAATGTAAAACTTTATTTGAAACTGAAACCATATTCGATTTAAAAAGAGGAGTCTTCACAAAGAATAATCACTTCGGGGTAAAATTCATTCTCATCATGCCTATACTCGATGGAGCTTATTATCCCTTTCACTCCGGACCACGACTGGGCTGATTGCTTAATTAAAGCAATCTCCTCTTTACTTAAGATATCAACAATGTTAAACCATTCATTAATTCGAGGGACGAAAGGAAGGTTGGTCCATTGTTCCGTATCTTTTGAGTGTGTTGAAAAGATGAGTTTTGTTTTCATGAAACCGTTTTTAATGATTGAATTATTTATCAGATTAAGAAAGCCTCCTGTTTCTTTGTTTTTTTTATTTGTTCATACAACCTATTCCATAAGGACAGGGTTACAGGTGCTGTTTCGCTATAGTTAGTGTTAAGTATCATATTTTGTATTGTAACCCCGTCGTTTAAATAACTAAATAGCAAGGCAAGCTGTTCATCATTCATCACCGATTCTATCTCGCCTTTTTGACGAGCATTTTTAATAACAGAAGACCAAATGCTTAAATCTTTTTTTTGTAATTCAAGAATCTGTTCATAGAATTCAGGAATCAGGATTAGAGCATCTCTCAATAGAATAAAATAGTTAAAACTTTTACCTTCGTTTGCAATATTTAAGGTTTTAAGAAAGTCGTTGTTATATAATAGTAATCTATTAGCATAGTCGTGATAATAATTATATAAGGAATCTTTTTTGTATTTATCATATTCATGAATTAAAAAATGCGTTAAAAAGAATTCAGCAACTTCCTTGAAAAGTTTTTCCTTGCTGTCGAAATAATGATATATAGCCCCTTTTGACATACCTGTGGTTTCAATGATTTTTTTCATTGTAACTTCTTTAAAACTTTTCTGAAGAAAAAGTTTTGTAGCAATGGAGATAATATATTCTTTTGAATCATTCATAATGCTTATAAGTTCTTTCTGATTTTGCTAGCGAGATTCTATTTCAGCTTTGTTAATGATAGTACGTTCATCTTGTGTTAAATGCCAGTCGAGTGCTCCTATATTATCGTTTATCTGGCGTACATTCCTTACACCTGGAATCGGAATAACATTTACCTCATTCGTTGTTATTAGCCAATTAATTGCTACCTGTGCAAGGGTTTTATTATGTGTTTTAGCGATTCCTTCCAACACGTTAAATAAAGGTTCAAGTCGTTTTTTATCAAGTTCTCTGGGTTTAGAAAAGATTTTACGAATTAACGAAGTTGAATCTCCTCGTTCTTTAACAATGTTTAAATGCCCAAAATAAATAGCTGCACGATAAGCAAAAGGTAATTTATTTTCACCAGTACGGTATTTACCTGTTAAAATCCCCTCAGCTAATGGCGCATAAGGTATTACAGAAATATTCAATTTGCGACAAACATCAAATACACCATTTGTTTCAGGGAAACGCCGCAAAAGATTATAGCCCACCATAACTGTAGCTAAAGGTATTCCGTGCTGTGCCAAACAGGCATGAGAATTTTGAATTTGGCTAGATGAAAAATTACATACCCCTACAGCACGAACTTTTCCCATTTTAACTGCTTTGGCCATGACATCCATATAATCTTCGATAGTATAATGAAATGGTGGGGCATGCATTTGGTAAAGGTCTATATGATCGACCCCAATACGCTTTAAACTACCATCCAATGCTTCCATTAAAGCATAAGGATGTTTTTTGGAAACAGTTGAGCGCTTAGGTGCCACTGGAATCATAGAAGAAGGAGGGGCAAACTTTGAAGCTATAATTATTGGGCGACCATCTTTTTTTAAACATTCACCTAACATACATTCAGAATTTCCATTTGCATAAATTTCGGCAGTATCAAAGAAATTAAGCTCATTATCGATACATGTACGATATGCATTGAAAACATCGTCTTTAGTATTCGATTTTCTGTAATTCCACAACATGGTACCTATACCCATAGGGGGAACTATAATGTCGGATGCTCCTAATCTGTAGTGATTTAAATTGCCCATAGTTTCTTTATTATAATATATTTATAAAACTCGTTATTTCACTGATCTTGATTCTATTACATTCGTATAATTTTATGTTTAAAATCGAAGAAACCATGATTATAATTAACCTTAGTTTTGATATTTCCACCCTATGTTTTTGTGTTTTAAAAACTTTCTATTTGTTAATTTATTACAATGCTTTTGCTTTAACATCCATAGGTTTTGTTTTAACCATAAATGAAATATATAAAACCTCACTTTTATTGTTGAAACCGATTTAAACTTTGTTTTCATAGTTATTTATTTGGTAATAAATAAAAAAATCAATTTAAAACTGGTCAACTATTGTTTAAAGTGGTCAATTGGTTTCTTTCTCCAATATTTCTGATGCAATAAGCTCTTTTATTGCATTTTTAGGGTTACTTTTTTTCACCAAATGATCAAATATTACATAAAGTACCGGAACAATTATAAATGAGAGGAACATAGAACTGGCCAGACCACCAATTAATACCCATCCTAAACCGCTTTTCCATTCGGCACCGGCTCCAGAAGCAAGGGCAATTGGCAATAAACCAACAATAAGGGCCAGGTTTGTCATCAGAATTGGACGAAAACGTACTGAAGTTGCTTCGGTAATGGCATCAATCACTTTTTTGCCTTCTTCCTGTTGCTTATTGGCAAAATCGACAACCAAAATGGCATTTTTAGCAACCAAGCCCATAAGCATAATGATACCCATTATTGAGAAGAGGCTTAAACTTTTACCGGCTAGAGCTAGTGCCAATAGAGCCCCAATCATAGCCAAAGGCAACGAAAGCATTACAACCAATGGATATATGTAACTATCGTACAATGCAACCATAATGAGATACATAAAAATGATAGAGGCTAAAAGGGCTATACCCAAACTGGCAAACGATTTTCCCTGTTGTTCCATATCACCTGCATAAACAATATCTACGCCCTGAGGGGCTGCTGTATTTGCAAGGTTGGCTTTAATTTCTTCTCCAACAGTACCAATAGTTTTACCAATCAGGTTTCCGGAAATTAAAACCGATGGAAGTTTATTGTAACGGGTTAAAGTTGAAGGGCTCTCGCTTTCGCTAATATATGCTACCTGCGAGAGTTTGATCAGTTGACCTGCACGGTTAGTGAATGAAATATTTTCAAGGTCATCTTTGCTTTTTCGGTCAAATTCATCCAAAGCGATAAAAATATCGTACTCGTTACTGCCTTCAGTATATTTCAGGTCGCGATTCCCTTCATAAGCAAGATGCATTTGTTGACCAATTTCGCCAATAGTCAAGCCAAGTTTAGCCAACCTCTCACGGTCAAATTTTACAACAAATTCTTTGTCACCATTTTCTACCGACGATTTGACATCTGTTGTACCACTAATGCCGCGAAGTTTATCGGCAACAATTTTACTATAAGTAATAGCCGAATCGAGGTTACTACTCCTCACATATATTTGAATGGGCATGTTGGCATTGCCAAGAAGACCAACTTCCCTAGTTTTAAAGGTTGGACCGGCAAACGTCGACGTCATATCATTTTTTAATTTAAGGGCAAATAATTTAGTACTTAAAGTACGCTCTTTTTTGGGAACCAATTTAATCATAAACTCAGCGCTGTATGGGGTTTCAAGGACAGACATGCTTTCGCTCCTTGCACCTACTTTGGTATATATATTCTCAATTTCCGGGTATTGGAGAAGTTTTTTTTCAACATTTAAACACCAGCTATTGGTTTGTTCTAATATGGTTGTCCTGTCGAGCTCCATTGACATAATAAACTCACCCCGATCGCCAGCATCCATGAATTCAGTTTGAATAAAACCACCTCCCACAAGATAGAACGAACCGAACAACAATACTGTAGCCAAAGAAATGGTAATCAGCTTGTGAGCGAGTGTATACTTTAAACCCGCCAGAATTAGGAGATGCAGCTTTGTAATTAGACCCTCTGTATAAAGTAAAAACCGGTCGAGAAACTTTTTGTTATTAAATTCTTTTAGTTTGCCAAAACGTGAAGTTAAAAGAGGAACAAGGGTAAACGAAACTATAAGGCTAATTAATATAGAAATCACAATTGTTAATGAAAAAGCCCGCAATAATTGACCTGTAATACCTGTGGTTAAGCCTATTGGTAGGAAAACGGCAATAAGTACCATCGTGATAGAAATTACAGTAAGTCCAATTTCACCACAAGCATCCATTGAAGCCTGCCAGCGCGATTTGCCCATTTCCATGTGGCGATAGATGTTTTCCAGCACAACAATGGCATCGTCTACAATGACTCCAATTACAATTGACAGCGCCAATAAAGTAAGAAGGTTCAGCGAAAAACCAAACAAACTAAAGAATGTAAACGTTGAAATTACTGATGTGGGAATGGATACCAGAATAAACACCAGATTTCGGAATGTATGAAGGAAAAGCAACATAGTAACCGATACAAGTATAATAGCAAAAAGCAAGTCTTTTAGGACACTATTAACGGCATTTTCTGTGAATTCTGAAGTATCGCTGGCAATAGTAAAATGGAGATTTTGCTTGGAGTACTGTTTTTCATAAGATGCCAAAATTTTACGAACATCTTTACTTATTTCTACAGCATTACCTTCGGTTTGTTTCTGAATGCTCAAACCAATTGCATTTTTACCGTTAATGCGTGCTAATTTTGAAGTTTTCTTAGTACCATCCACTACAGAAGCTACATCTTTCAATTTTATTGCAGTACCTTCACGGGTAGAACCAATGACAAGATCTTCGATTTGTTTGAGGTCTTCAAATTTTCCCGATAATCGCACAATGAATTTTGATTCGTCGTTTTTAATTTTCCCGGTAGGGAAGTCAATGTTTGAAGCAGCAATTATTTGTTCTACTTGAAGTAATGAGAACCCATATTGTTCGAGTTTTTGGGCATTTACCTTTATTTCGATTTCGCGCTGGTTTCCACCTAAAATATCAACGTTTGCAACCCCTCTTATTTGCTGAATTTTGGTTTTAATATCTTTATCAACTACGTCAAAAAAATCCTTATCAGGAATGTTGGCGTTAACGGCAATACTCATGATGGGAAACGTATTCACGTCGAACTTCATAAACTTAGAGTCCTTACAGCTGGCCGGCAAGTCCTCTTTTATGCCATTTACCTTTCGTTCGCATTCCTGTAAAGCGACATCGGGATTAACGCCATCTTTATATTGAATAGAAATACTTGAAACTCCTTCGTATGAAGATGCGGTAATTTTGTCAATGCCTTCAATAGCTGAAATAGCCTCTTCAATTTTTTTAGTCACGGAACTTTCAACCTCAGAAGGAGCGGCTCCCGGATAAATGGTCATTATTACGTTAACAGGAATTTCCATTTTTGGGGTAAGCTCCTTGTTTAACTGAAAATAACTAAATAGACCAGCCAGTGCAAGTATTACAAACACAACAACCGGGATGGTTGTCCGTTTGATAGATATATCTGTAATTTTCATTCGTTTTAAATATTAGATACTGTTAATAATCTTAATTTCATCGCCATTTTTAACATTAAGCTGGCCACTTATAATAATTTGATCTCCAGTGGAAAGCCCTTTAAGGACTTCAACTTGCATGTCGTTACTTTGGCCGATGATAATCTCTCGTTTTTCAGCCTTACCATTATTAGCAACAAAAACCACAGGATGTTCCATGCTTCCAACTATAGCCGATTTTTTGATAAGTAGTTTGTCGTCGTGTTTAACAGGAAGTACAGCTTCGGCATACAGACCGCTCTTAAGATGTACACTCGAATTATTTAATAAAGTAATCTCTACGTTGAATTTCATAGCAGCATCCGCTTTTTCGGCGATAGAGCTAATAGTGCCGGTAAAATTCATGTCGGGGAATGCAGTTAAATGGACAGATACAGCCTGACCGACCTTGACTTTAAATATTTCGTACTCGGTTATTTTTATGTTAAGCTTTAATGAGTTATTGTTTACAATTTCACATACAGAAGAACCTCCTCCAAGAAATTGGCCTTCGGTAACAAAATCGTTGTTAATATATCCCGAAATTGGAGCTTTAATACTGGTATTGCTTAACGCTTTACGGGCGTTGATTAAGTCGGCTTTTGCTTTTTTAAGACCAATGGTAGCTTGTTCCAAATCATGTTTAGTAATTGCGTTTTCTTTTGCCAAGCGAGTAAGCCTCTCAACATCTCTTTCGCTCTGTTCGTAATTGGCTTCGGCAGTAAGTGCATTGGCAGAAATAACCTCATCGTCTACTTTTACAATTACTTCTCCTTTTTCAACCTTATCCCCTTTTTCTTTACATATTTTTATAATTTTGCCCTGAGTTTCGGAAACAACATTTAATACTTCAGAGGCTTCGAGTACCCCTATTGCTGAAATGTTTTCATTTATACTGCCTTTTACAACAGGTTCAATGGAGACAGCGATTTTTTCGACTTTGCGTTGAGCCATACTAATATCGTTTGTTAACTGAGCCTTATTGCTCATTAACCTTAAAACAATGGATACCAATGCAACTATAATAATTGCAGACACTATCAGATGTGATTTCTTAATTTTCATGTGTTTGTTTTTAATTTTTTAACTACGGTCACATGGAATACGCCATGAAATAATCCTCTTCGGTTGTTGTGAAAATTTCTTCTCATGGCTATTTCATATGCTTTTAATTAATTGTTTGCTAATGATTTTAAATTACCTAAAACTTTTAATATTTTGATTTCGGCTAGATTGCACTTCAAAGCCTGTTGATTATAGGAATTATCTGCCTGCAAAAAATCAGAGTTCACATTCAATAAGTCGGCTAAAGAAGCCATCCCCTCGGTGTATTGCATGTTTGTTTGATTGTAAACCTTAAGGGCTAAACTGCGATTTTCATTTTGAACTTTAAGTAAACACAGCGAGGTTTGATATTCAGAAATAGCGTTGTTATAGTTTACCAACAGTAATTTTTTTGTTTTCGAGAGATCTTGCTGTAATTTTAACTCCTTTATTTTTTCCTGTTGTACTTTAGCATGCTTTACTCCCGATGCAAAAATGGGCACGTTCAGTTGAATGCCAATGGTGTTCATGTTTGTAAGTTTATCAATCTGAGATGAAGTATTATAGGAGGAATAATTGAACTTGCTATAACCAGCAAGGGTTGGGATGTATTCCGCTTGTAAAAGCTTTACCTGTTGCCTATATAAATTGTCTTGTTTCAACAGTACTTGATAGGCAGGAACATTATCGACTGAAAATGACGGGAATTTTATACTATCAACAGAAAGACTATTTTTTATAGTGAGGCTATCAATTTGCAAGACAGTATCAATTGGCATTCCTACAAGTGCTTTAATATAGTTTAATTGCAACCCAATGCTATTTTGAAGGGTTTGGCTTGTGACTTCCAAATTGGTAAGAGTAACTTTCAGCCGGTTTACATTGCTCTCTTTTACTAAGTCGTTCCTGTAGTTTAAATCAACTATCCGAAAAGTTTCTTTTAAATTACCAAGGGATTTATTTACAGTACCTAACTGGTATTCTAATGAAAGTAACTGGTAATAATTGTTGGCAATTTCTTCGATAATATCTTCTTCTGTTTTAGTTTTCATCGACACATAGAACTCCTGTGTTTTTTTTGCGACTTTTAATCCGGCAAAATACGACTGACTATAAATAAGTTGAGTAACCTGTACCCCGAGTGATGCATTATATAACGCATCTATGCTCCCAATCTGAGAGAGAAGTCCAGTTAAAACGGGTTCGTTCGGGTTATAAGTAGTAAGAGAAGAAGGCAAATCAAGATTCAAAGACATCTTACTGTATGATGCAGAACCTTCTATCTGAGGAAGTCCATGTCCCAAAGCCTCCTTACGAATATACTTAGTATTTTCTACATCTAAGTTGGATTTATTTATTTCCGGGCTGTATTTTAAAGAGTAATTTATAAGGTTTGCTAAATTTGTCTGACAATAACTATTATGTACTATAAAAGAAAGCATTCCAGACATTACCAATACCATGAGTGATTTCAAACCTTTAAAATGACACCAATGGAGGTGGATTCCTCCACTCATTAGCAAAATTGACTGCTTTGTAACTTCATTGCCCATACTAATTCTCCTTAAAATTTAATTATGGCACAAAGATGCAGACTTGCTAATTGCTTTTAAATGAATAAATAACCGAGCTTAGCAATTAAAAAAGTGAATGATTAAAATTTAGAAGTGAATCGAAGATTTTTTGAGGTAAAGCATTTTTATTGGATTGTTTAAAATGTGAAATATTGAAGACAAGATATTTATGATTATGTACTTTGGTTAAAAAAGGAATAAAATATTTATTTATAGTCGTACAATACAAAAAGCAAAAAACAATTTTTTTAAATCAAAAACTCAATTCCGCCCTAAAGCGTATTCCGTTCTTATTTGCTACATTATCGTTTTTGTAGTAATTTCCAACCTGTCTAACATATTCGATCCTAATTACTTTGAAAATATTAGATAGCCCAACTCCCATTTCAACATATGGATAAGTAAACTTATTGTTATAGTATTCTGGCAAATCAAAAACCCCTTTATATGCGCTATTGAGTGTTCCATAATGAGACTTAATCGAAAGCATCTCGCGTAGTTTCAATCGTCTTACAATCGGGATGTGATTAAGAATTATTCCCCCACCGCTGAACTCTAAATGCGTATTGGCATATAGGTTGTGTGCAAATGTGGCATGATGCAAAAGGTTATAGCTGTACTTTGCATACCCGAGAGACATAGTACCCACTGGCATATCTAACATATCGTATGGAGCGTCTCCAAAAAGATAGCCTGCGTTTAACATGTAACGCATTACAATCAAACCTAGATTGTACATTCCTTGCACAGAGCCATGCAAATGTGAATAAAACCCTACCTTTTCCGCATTCGTTTTATTAGGAAGTCTCACATGACCAACATCCACGCTAAGATTTACAACGGGTGTCCGAGTTAGATAATAAACCCTAGCAAAGTAAATCTTATCATAATGCTGGCCAAAAGCAAGTCTACAATTGATTAACACACCATAATTTTGATACCTACTAATATCTATTGTATTACGAACAAAACGTACTTGTGGGGTATTACCATTTTCTACGAAATAGGGTGATACTTCAACATCAAGGTTTCTATCTGCATTATATTCAAGTCTCAGCTCTGTACTTTTTTCTTTCTTCAGGTAAGGATCCCTTTCACTCGTTGTAATTGTTGCAATAAAATTACCATTACCACGTGTATTAGGGTTTTTCTTAATGAATCTTAAAAATTCATCTTGGGAGATAATAGAATAATCGTCAGAGTAACTTAAGCGGATAATATATTTATCACATTTAAAGGGCTGCCAAGCGAAATTTGCACCATATTTATATTCTTTACTTTCTGATCCATATCCTATAAATCCGCCCAATGTAAAATACTTAAATACTTGCTCCCCTGTTCTTAAAGGTATTGAGAACCTACTTCCCTCAATATTATTTGTACTATAAATATCAAATATAGGGCCTATATCAATTTTGGGAATATTAATATAACTGCTTAAAACGGCACCACCTATGGCATCGACACTTTTCACAATTGGTCGCTTTTTCATTTTTTTCATCATTAGATAATCATCAGCATTAAATTCCTTAAGTTTAAATTCATTCTGGTTTTTCCAATCCGAAGCCTTGATATTATCTAACATTTTGTTCGTAGAATAGTATGTAGTTTTGTTCAAAACCCAGTCTCCTTTTGATATGTTATCAATCCGCTGTGATGCATATGCGACGGTATCTTTTTTAGAGTTTAAAGCAAGATTTATGCTCAATTGCTGCTTCTCTAGGAATATTCCCCCGTCTTTTTGCCTCACATACGATACATTACCCTTAAACCCATTAACAAAGTTTACGTTTGCTTCTTTCTTAAAACAAACCTCAATATACATAAGAGCCATGCTTGCACTGTCTACAGAGAATTTGCCTGTAAATAATGGCGCAAATTTATTTTTGGGAGAAAATGAGAGGCTGTAAACTTTTTGGTTATTTATGATTGTACTATCATTAAAATAAATGTTATAATATAATAGTGCGCTATTACTGATGGGAGAAACAATACCTCGATCGAAAATGTAAATTTGATTTTTATAAAAATCCATATCCACAACAAGGTATTGCGCCATTATAGTTTCAATTGCTTGATTTAGCTTTGGAAAAATTCCGTTTTTATTACTATATAATGTGTTCGACTTGTTGCTTATCACATTACATGCTTCTTCTGAAAGAAATATAGGTGTATATTCTAAAGGATGGTCAACATCTCCTTCTTTTAAAATAAGAGTATCTAAAAGGTGTGCCGCTTTCGAGGCAGAATCAAGTGCTAAATAGATTGTAGTATTTGATAAGGTTTTAAATTCCTGAACATTTGCAATAAACTCTGAATTTTGTTTTTTGTTATTAATAATTTTCTTGAATAACTCTTTCCCAAAATCTACCTTAGGCTTAACGACGACCTCTTGTATAGAAAGCACATTTTCTTTTAAAAAAATATCAATAGAATGCTTATTTGATTTTTTAATTAGAAATTCTGTGGTTAAGTAACCTATAGATGAGATGCATAATGTATTCCCAACATCTACTTTCAAGGTGAAAAAACCCTTAACATCAGTGGCAACCCCATTATAAGTTCCTTTAACCCAAACATTCGAAAATGGAATTGGGTCATTTGTAACGGCATCTCTTACATAACCAGATATTGATATTTTTTGGGCAAACATCTGTGTACAATAAAATAGAAGAATTACAACTAATTTATTTTTCATACTCCCCTATTCTGTTCTGCTCCCGCACTAACCAATATAGACCCTTAACGCCTGGTTTAATATCATCAAGGCGAAACAAAATAAAAATCTTTTCGATGTAAGCTAATGTTCCCCAGATGGCAACTACATAAAACAACCAAGGGTAGAACCCAAAAGCAAATAGTATGAAAATGAATATTCCCTGAGCATACCCTGATGACACTGCTGAGTACAGATGGAGTCCAGGCACCTTACGAAAACGTATAAATGCAATGATATAGCTTAATATTAGTGTGCTTATAAACATGTAAAACAACCATGCGTAAGGTTGAATAAGCTGCCATTTGAAAATGTAAATGCCTATGAATGCTAATATGTAGGTGCATATATCGGCTAGATTATCCAAAGCAGCTCCAAATCGAGTTTGCAGTTTAAATAGTCTTGCTATATTCCCATCAAGAATATCACTAACTAAGCTGATACATAAGAAAATAGCATACAATTTTTCTTGCCCAGTAAGAATAAATATGAGAATAATGGGGGAAACAATTAGTCTGTAAAAACTGAGTGCATTAGGTACATTTAGTATATTTTCTCCTTTAATGATTATTCTTTTCATCTTTCTTTTAATTTTAATGATTTAACTTTTTACTCTCTTTTGAAAATTGCCAATAAAATAATTCATCATCTTCTGTAAAGATTCGTAAGTAATTTCGTTGCCATTTGTAGAAACTAACTTGTCAACACCAGCAGTATCGAACTGTATTCTTGTTTCACAATATTCTCCTGTAAAAGACATTTTAATATTGACAAGTCGTTCTATAATGGTCATGTCTCTTTCTTCTAATAGTTTGTAAGGAATAATGGTAATCGGTAATATCTCGCAAATGGATTTGATTATGTCACTATTTTTAATGGAATGCTTAGCAACAAAATTCATTATTCTAGGCAACTTTGCACTCGTGACAGTATGCATCAAATAATACACAACTGTATCTATTGGTATTAAATTCTGAGTTGCATCTGGATCTGTTTTGATCCGACAGGTTTCATTGGGGTATCGATATGCTAGGCTACAAATTCTCTTTGTAAAATCAAATATTCCAAAATCCGTCTTTGTTACTCCCGTTATACTATTACCAACAACTTGCGACGGTCTGATAATATAAGCATTGAGAGCCTTGTCTTGTACATATTTTTTTATTACATTTTCAGCATATCGTTTTGATTGTTCATAGTAATTCCTAAAGTTTGAAATATCTTCATTACTATAAAATTTTTCCTCAAATATTGATATTGCGTTTCCACAAGAGTAAGCTGTGCTTATAAAAAAGAAGCGAGAATTAATTGATGCGTTTTTCAAAAACACTTTTATTGAATTCTCTACACCAGAAATATTAGTTAAAAATATCTCATCTTTTGTCTTTTCGCTAAACTTAAGGCTCGCAGCAAAATGATAGTAATCTACATCTCTACTAAAGATTTCGGCAAGTTGATTCGATGTCATAAAAAAACCTGTCTCCAATAAAGAGTAATTGTACACTTTCAGGTTTTCATCCTTAAAACCTCCCTCTCCTTTAATCTCCATCAAAGCATTTACCATCTTTTGCCTAGACAATAAATCACTTTCGCTTCTTACCAATGCAACAACTTCATAACCTTGGTTAAGTAATTCGAATATAAAGTTTGAGGCGATAAAACCGTTTGCTCCGTTAATGACTATTCGTTTCATTTTTATTTGAATAATAATAAAACCAAAATCACACTAATAGGTATAGATAGATTATCCGAACCCCGCCAGCTAAATATTTCTCCTATTGTGCTTACAAGAGCAACTATTAGTGAAACAATTATTGTAGTTTCGTCAAAAGTTCTTCTATTGAAATAAAGAGCTGTTAAGCAGATAAGTAAACTGGATATAAAAAAAGCTCCGGATCCGAATATTGATTTTTGAGTTTTAACTCCTAAGATTTTAATTCTATGGTTATACTTCTTCATACTCATGCCTATAATTGCAGCCATAGGATCAGAAATAGCAAGAATTAATATTGGTAAAATGAACATTAGCTTACTTCCATAGAACTCAGCAATAAAAAATGTTACGTATATAGATATGGGCAACAAAAAACTACCCATTGATTTCCTTTCTATATCGTGGATTGATTGAAGTAAATGTCCCTTCTGAGTGAAAAATAATAACGAAGAAAATATTATTGCAAGAATTAGTATATACCAATGAGAGGAGAAAACATATGGTAAAGGAATTGTACATAACGTTGTTGCAAAATGAGCAAATTTGCGCGATATTTCACCTTTTACCTTTAATCGCCTATAGTTTATCTCGTTAAATATTAGCAAAACGGCTAAACTTACTAAGTAAATAAAAGTTAATATAATTATATTCGAATTCATGAATGTTAAAAATAAATTAGAGAATGTGTTAAATACACGAATGCTCCTACAGCAATTAGGCTGTCAAAACGATCAAGAATCCCTCCGTGTCCTGGAATGAGATTGCTGAAGTCTTTTACTTGATATTTCCTTTTGTAATACGAAGCAGCAATATCTCCGATAAAAGCTGAAGCGATAATGCCAAAAGCCATTAACAAACTTTCAGGTACTGGTTTAGAATACACATCATTTAATAAGACAGAGCCTATTAATGAAACTGCCGAACCACCTATTAACCCACCAAGTGTCTTGTTTGGGCTTATTGTTGGAAGAATTTTTCGATGGCCAAACAATTGACCAGTAATTTGGCTGAAACTATCAAATATTGAAAGGACTAAGAATGCGAAAAGAATAGCCCCCTTTTCTAAAGAGCTGAACCTGTAAAAGGTTATTGAAGCAGCTACAAAAGTTATTAAAACAAGACTGAAAAAATTTGAATTTTTATATCTCGACTTTACATATAAACTTACTAACTCATACGCTGCAATCAAGATTATAACAATGGTTATGTAGCTAAAAATAAGCTGATTAAAAACAATACTAAAAAATACGCTATTAATTATCACGAAATAGCTTATATATTTTATCCAATTTCGTCGCGCCTCCTCTTTCGACTTCTTCTTGTTTATCAAGTAAAAGCCAAAAGCCCCCAAGAGGAAATAAACTAATATTATAATGTAAATAGCACGAATCATTTTACTGTTTATTTAATTATCATTATTACTCCTAGTATTGCAATTACACCAGCATATGCATACTTCGCCAAACTATCAGATTTTGTAATGTTAGACTTTGTCAATAGGTGTGGTCCAATAAAAGCACCCAGAATTGATCCGGACGTGAGAAAATAAACCAAGGTCATATCTACTTTGCTTACTAGAAAATGTGCAAATACCGCAAATAATGTATTGTTTAAAACAACTACCAGCGATGTGCCTATTATCATTTTAAGAGGTATGCGTAGATTCATTAGTCCTGCAAGAACGATTGCTGCGGCACTCGTCCCTAAGACGCCAGTGATTGTTCCTGCTGCAAATCCAAAAAATACAATCTTAACTTTGCTGCCAATTTTTTTACCCCTCCTATGATTTCCATTACCATTGGAATCCTGCTCTGAACCTCGTAAAGTCGAATAAATTATATTTAAAGCAATAAGAACAGAGTATATGCCAAAACCCAAATTCAATATTCTACTACTTATCAGCCCTATTGCGCATGTTCCTAATAATGCACCCAAAATGCCTACTAATGCAAAAGTTATGGCTATCCTTAAATAAACATTGCCTTTTTGAAAATGCCTCCAAGAGCCTACAATACAAATTGGTAATGTCGCCATCAAAGATGTTGTAACAGCTATATGTGGAGGAACTTTAAATAAAAGCGTTAGAATAGGTAGAAAAATAAAGCCACCACCACCGCCAAGCATAGACCCCCCCAATCCTACTATAAATCCAACTAGGGGCAGTAAAAAATATATTGGTTCTATAGATGAGTTAAAAAACATTACTGCATAATTTTATTGTTATTCATAACCTACTCTTGTACAATATCTTATTTTATAAAGTATTCCTTTTGATACCCTTACCTCAATTCTATTATTCTCAAGAAGCCGTAATTCACAACTTAGCTTATAACCTCTACCATAAAAGTGTCCTCCCTCATACTTCTCATTAATGGGATTATATCGCATATCGTCAATGATTACATCTCCGAGTTTAAAGTTTCTTTTATCTGCATCAACATCCATCCAAATAACCTTTCCGAAATAAGAGTTCCCAGACTTGAATATCTCAACTTTAACATTCTTGTTCGCCATTAACCAAACACCTAAAATGTCATTAGGCTTTGCATTAGCATTGATTGTTAATGGTGATAATAAAACACTCAGAATTATTGTAACTAATATTCTCATTTGTTAAAGTCAGGTTTATTTAATATTAGTACTCAGTATTGTTTTTAATGTCAAATTGATGTATAACATATAATTATTAAATCCTATGATGCATAAATTGAATAAACTGCATCGAATTCATTCAAGCACCCTCAAAATGGATTTCATTATCACTTCTTTGACCATTAATAATGCATTCTGAAAATTTAACTATACCTTAAAGATGCAGACATGCTCAATATTTTTAAATAAAAATGTAATTGAACCAAACTTTTAAAAAAGTGAATGATTAAAATCTAGAAGTGAATCGAAGATTTTTTAAGGTAAAGCATTTTCAAATAGCAAACTTAAAATCAATGTTTTGATTAACAGGTAGATAAAAATTACAAAATCTGAAAAAGTTAAAGAATAAATAAAAAGGTCGTCTTAATTGCTTAAAACAACCTTTTCTTTTTTTACGTATTTATTTAAAAGGATATGTTTCAGGTGTTCTCCATCCAATTTAAGAATTGTTGAGTTTTGCTTAAACTAGGTATTATTTTCTCTTTATAAGGAACAATGATGTTTACGGATAACTTTCTTTGGAAATAATGGGAAATATCCAGAATAGCTTTCCGGTTAACAAGATGTTGACGGTTAACCCGGAAAAAATTATTTCCGGTTATTTTATCCATATCTTCAAGTTTCGTATTTATGTGGTATGTTTTTCTGTCGAATGTTAAAATATGAGTTATCTCATTTTCGATATAAAACAAAGCAATGTCGTCTATCTTAATTGGCAAAATCTTGTCCTTATTGCGAACGAGAACCGTAGTGGATTTGGGGACATCTCGGTTCTTTAGTGCTTCCATAACTGCATCAAACTGAGATGCATTACCAGAAAACGACTGCCGTAAATTACGGTATTTATCTAGCGCTGCTATTATCGTTTTTCGTGTAAAAGGCTTTAATATATAGTCAATTCCGTTGGTTTTAAAGGCGTTTAACGCATATTCGTCGAAAGCGGTACAAAATATGATAGGCGTATTTATGTTGACGGCTTTAAAAATATTAAAGCATAAACCATCACCTAATTGAATATCGCTAAATATCAAATCGGGGGCAGCATTTTTTTTGAAATAGGATATAGCATCCCTAACTGAATGAAGGAGCGCAGTAACTTCTGAATCTGGCGCAACTAAAGAAATGGTTTTGGCTAAATCCTCAGCTGTTATTATTTCATCTTCTATTATTACTATTTTCATGGTTTAGTAATTTTATACTTACAGAGAAAACCTTTCCATTATCTTCAATAACTACCTCATCATTAGAAATAAGTCGATACCTTTCGGTCAGGTTTGCTAAACCAAATCCGGATGAAATTTCGGAGGACTCTTTCAGGCGAATGTTATTTGAAACTTTAATGCAATCATTCACCTGTTTAATGGTAATGTGCAAAGGGTATTTTTCGGTAAGTTCATTGTGTTTGATGGCATTTTCAACTAAAGGCTGTATAGAAAAAGAGGGAATAAATCGGGTTTCGTTTAAATCTTTTTCAGAAATTGAAACAGACCATGTTAAAGCCTCCCGGAAACGAATTTTTTGCATAATCAGGTAAGCTTCACAAAGTTTCAACTCGTCTTTTAAAGAGACTATTTTAATGTTATTGTTTGATATAGAAGCCCTTAAAAATTCTGACAGATAGACAAGATATTCGTCAGCCTCGGCAGGATTTCTATTATACAGCGATTTTATGGTGTTTAAAGAATTGAACAACATGTGAGGGTGAATTTGCTGCCTCAGTAATTGATTTGCCGCTTCTGTATTGGCTATTTTAAGCTGCGAATTTTCTTTGTCGGTGTTTATTTTTTCTTCCTGAACAAGAATATATCTCAGTATAAAAAGAGACAATAAATACAAAAGAATTAATACCGACGCCAAAAAGATAATATTTGGCCATGAAAATCTCTGTTTGAACCACATCCTTATGCTGAATACTAGAAAGAAGACTAAAAAACTGACAATAAAGCTTAAAATTGCTTTTTGTTTTGTTTTAACCTTGTTTGACTTATGTACTTGTTTTTCGTAATAAATTACTATAAACATATTAGAAAATAAAATCAATAAAAAAACAAAACAACCTAGTATTAGCCTATAAATCATATTGCTTATGTCAATATTTTCTGTGTTAAAATAAACAATAATGATGTTGTAAAATGCACAAGCTAAAACAACAACAATATTCAAGATACTGAGCCTCTTTATTGGATATTTTGATTTCATTGGATTACAATTTTAAATCAGCCCATTTTTTACAATAGGCAGATATACAATATATACAAAGATACATAACACAGACTTGTTTTATCTATTTTTTAAGGTGAATTGAACAGAATTGAAGTTAAATGAAAAAACAAAACAAGTAAATCTGATTTTTTAGCCTTAAGTTATTTTATTTTGTTTGCGAGGGTTGCATTTCCCTCATTAAAAAAACAAAGTGATTGTTAGCCATTTTCAAACCATCGCAACCAAACTACAACAAAACCATGTCTGTAAATTTAATGTATTTACCTAACGTCCATTTTAAAAAGGTAAATGAATATAGTGAATAAAATAAGGAGCAGAAAATCTGCCCCTTCATTTTTTTTGTCGATATGAACCTTCTAGAACAGTAAACTAATCTCATATTTACAACTCAATCCTCGCACCAAACACTAATCTCGACATAGAAGTCATTCTCATCATGTCGATATTCAACTATTTTTACAACCCCTTTTGCTCCTGACCAATTCAAGGAACTCCTTTTAATCTCAGCTATTTCGTTTTCCATAAGTATATCCTGTAAATTAATCCACTCTCCAACCCTAGGTATAAAATCTAAGAAAGTCCAACACTTCATGTTCTTATTTCTTGTTAAAAAAAAGAATTTAACTTTCATAGGTCTAAGCTTTACATATTAAATTTTAGAATGAATTGCAGCAAGGACAAACGGGGAAATCAGGCTTTGATGGGCGTTAAAAATTTCCTCAAACTTATTCTCTTCAAAGCCAATCGAGAATTTCAGCACTGGCTTTGCAATAATGGGAAAAACGCAAAGTGAAAGTATGGCTATTATTAGAAACGAGCTATAGGTTTCGCTGTTTGCATTATTCCCAAAGTTTCCTTCAAACTGTTTATTGAAAATATCAATAAAATCATTTTCAATCAATTCACTTATACGCTTCCCAATCTTATTCGGATTTCGAGCAACCTCTCCAGCTATAAATATGGGCAACTGTGGGGTCTCGTTGAAAAAACAAGTACAATCTGACACCGCCAACTCTAGCTTTTTTGCAAAATCGATATCATCTCTTAAGAATGAAGTCCTTATCCTTGAATATACTTTATGAAAGGCTTCGTCAAAAACAATAAAAAACAGCTTCTCCTTTGAGCGATAGTAGTAGTTAAGCATTGCCTTACTAGTATTTGCCTCTTTCACTATTTCTCTAACAGTTGTTTCCTTGAATCCTTTCTTCAAAAATAACCTGCGAGCTGCTTCGAGTATATCTATCTCTGTATTATTATTCATCTACAATAAGTTACGAATAAATATTTAAACTAATATTCTTACTATATTCTATTAATTCCGTACAAGTTTTGTTTTGATAATTATGCTGGGAGCACCATTATTTGCATGCATCCCAGCATTCATCAACCCTATAACTTTCAGTTCAATTAAAACAAATAACAAATCCCTCAAATCTCTTTATTGTAAGAACTAAATATGTAGAATACTTTTAAGCAAAGAGTTTTCGTCTGAACTCTGATACGAATTCGGCTCTTTAGCCATATAATAGTAAAGGATTTTATCAAACAAATTGGGCATTAAACGTCTTGCAACGATTGAGAAGTAGTCTTCCCCTGAAATAATTATTGTTCTTTTTCGATGCTTAACTCCGTCTGCAATTTTTAACGCAACTTCCCCCGACGACATCATTTTATTCTCATCTCGTGGTGATATTCCTTGAGGAGATCCATCGGCTGTTAAAGCATTCCTCCTTATATTAGAAGCGGTAAAACCTGGCGCGACAATCATTACATGCAGATTTTTATCAAGATTCTCTACTCTTACTGTTTCTAAAAAACCTTGAAGGGCAAACTTTGAAGCAGAATATCCACTACGCGCTGGCAAGCCAAAAAAACCGGCCAAAGAAGTTACACCAACGATGGATCCTTTGGATTCAATTATATGAGGTAAAGCATATTTAGTGCAATATACAGCACCAAAAAAATTCACCTCCATTACCTGCCTAATAACCTTAACGTTTAAGTCTGCCAGAAGTGCTCGCATCGAAACTCCCGCATTATTAATTAAGTAGTCAATTTTCCCGTATCTATTCAGCGTTTGAGCGATAAGGTTTTTACAATCATCTTCATTTGTCACATCAGTCTTCACAGCAAATGCGCTATATCCATTTTTCGCTAACCCTTTTTCAACTATTTGTAGTTTTTCAATACTCCTAGCTGCAAGAACAACTGACGCTCCTTTTGAAGCAAACACTTCAGCGCATGATAATCCTATGCCCGAAGAAGCACCTGTAATGATGACCACCTTGCCTTTCATTTCATTAATTGCTCTTTTCATCATCTTATTCTTTCAATAAACGTGGCACTTTATCATCTAAAATTTTTTATTTAGAAACGATTCTACTCTAAAACCGCCACATACAGCAAATTTTACTTTCAAACAAATACACTACTGATACCTTCCAGTTACCTGCATATAGGTAACAAGCTTAACTTTGTAATTTGCTCGGACGTCAGTCAGTTGATCCTTCGCCTGCTGCAACATGGTCTGAGCTTCCAGCATATCAGATATATTTACAACCCCACCTTTATAGTTATCGCTATTAATCCTAAGATTCTCTTCTGCTTGCTTAATGGTTTTATTTGCAATTTCGATCTGTTTGTAAGCCTCTTCGAGTTCGTTCCAAGTTTTTTGTATTTGAAGCAATAATAACTCAGAATTATTCTGCGAATTATTACGGGCTATTTGCTCCCTTAGCTTTCTCTCTTTTAGGGAATGAGACGCTCCCCACCAATCTGAAATAGGAACACTTACAGACGCAAATACCATTGTGTTAGTTGTGCCTTTGTTGTTGCTAAAAGCATAATCGTAATAAAGCGCACCGACTCCAACGCCTATTTCTGGCAAATATTCTCCTAATTTCAAACGGGTTTGCAGTTCTTCGGCTTTTACGCTTTGCTGAAGGAGCTTGTATTCTTCACGATTCGACAGAGCCTGATTGGCATCAACATGTACTTCATATGGAACCTTCGAAATATCGAGTGTATCACTCAATACTAGGCTTGAATCGTAAGGTATTCCAATATTCTGACAAAGAGCCATAGTTGCCAACTTTATACCATTTTCGAGTTTAATATGGTTTACTTCCATTTCACTTTGCTTAATGGTCACCTTCATTACATCGTTGCGGTTAATTAACCCAACATGATACGCATCGTTTGCCTGCTTATATATTGTATCAAGAAGAGTTTCGACCATTTTAACAGTATTCATCTTTTCATAAAGTGAAACAATGAGCCAATATTGTTCTTCTGTTTTGAGCAGAACTTCGTTAGTAGACAATACAAGCCTATTTTTATTAACATCAACACCCAGTTTCGCCAACTGATTACCTGTTACAATTCGTCCTCCAGTAAAAATAGGCTGTACAGCAGTAACAGCACCGTAGTTAACTTTATCCAAAACAGAAAGTGAAAGGCCAGGAAAATAAGCAAACTGGGTTGCAGTAGCCAAATTTGCCGGGTTACCATCGTATACAGGCAAGTTACCTCCAGCCACCTTATACTTCATCAATGGATCGTTAAACTTAACTGCCATCCCACTCGCGCTAACTTTTGGAAAATAATTGGTAAAGGCTGTTTTTTTTACTTGCTTAGATGCTTCAATTTCTAAGTTTCCATTTTTTACCTGAGCATTATTTTGTAATGCTAGCATTTTGCTTTGTTCCAATGTAAGCCTATTCTGTGCATTACAATTTAGAATAATGCAAAGTATCAGTAAACAATTTATGCTTCTCCTTAAAATTTTCATTTTCAACACCGTTAATATTAAAATCGCATTTAATTAATGATTTTGGGCTATTCGAAGGGACAACTCCTTTTTAAAGTTTACTATATCCCTTTGCACAGCATGTGTTATTGCCTCAGACTTATGAAACCACAAACTCCTGTACCTCCTTAAATTTGGAGTACAATACATATCTACCTTTTTTTCTACCCCTTTGTGCTTTATAATAGCTTTTTTCATTATTTGAAAAGACCCATTCAGCGCATCAAGCGTCCCTGGAAATTTATTCCCTTCGATAAATTCACCCCCGATAACATCAACTGCTATAATAAAATCAACATTATCCAATAGGTCAAAAGGAACGGGATTTACTAGTATCCCATCAAAAAACAGATCACACTTATAGTAGTAAGGTTTTAATATCCCAGGTATAGAGACACATGAACAAATAGCAGGAATAATGTCACCCTTATCATATACAAACTCCTCCTTACTCCAATAGCTAGTTGCAGAAATTTTCAAGGGGATTTTCAAATCTTCAAATCTTTGGATAGGTAGTTTTTTTCGAAGAAATACTTCAAATTTATCTCCCAATCCAAAACCAGTTTTTGATAGCATTGGCAGTGAAACAACTTTGTCAACATATATTCTTTCAAAGTCTTTTAAAATAACTTGTATTTCCTTTGCAGGCATCCCACCTGCATAAAAGGCTCCGATTAGACCACCAAGTCCCGTACCTGAAATAGAGTTTAACTTTACGCCCATTTCATCTATAGCGTTCAAGTATGCAACATTTGCAAATCCTTTTACGCCTCCACTACCAAGTGCAATTCCAATTTTCATCATCTTTTCATTAATGACCTAATCAAATAGCAGGACTTTTATCTTCATGCTTAAAGACAAGCCAATACAAAACAGGCAGCACAAAAAGGGTCAATACCATAGAGACCATCAGTCCAAAACACATAACAGTGCCCATTGGAGCCCAAAGAAATGATTTACTCATTATCATAGGAATAACGCCAACTGAAGCCGCGGCTGAAGTCAGAAAGATTGGCCGCATTCGCCGTTTTGCAGACGCTATTGCGGCATCAAATACCGATAATCCCTGCTGCTTTCGAAGTATTTCGGCATAATCAATCATAATTATTCCATTACGGACTACAATACCCACCAAGCTTATCACCCCTAAGAAAGAGGTTGCGCCAAAAGGATATCCCATAATTTTTAAGCCCATAGCACTTCCCAATAGTGCGAGAGGCATACTCACCATGATCAGTAGGGCAGTCCTAATTTTCTTAAATTGAAAAAGAAGAATAAAAAATATTAGTACAATGCTCACCGTTAAAGATTTTGCTAATGGAATATAATTCTCAACCTCACTCTCACTCTCGCCCCCATAACTAATGCTTAGGTTTGGATCTAGTTTAAGCTTTGCAATATTCCTTTTGATATCCGACATGATTAAAAAGGCCAGTTTCCCTTGCTCTAAGTCAGCGCGGACAGTTATTGTCCTCATTCCGTTACGACGGACAATTTGTCCTTCAGTCCACTCCGGAACCAATGTGGCAACTTGTCTTAAAGGCACTGTCGCAGTCATAAAGGGTGATGTTATATACTGATCTTGCAAACTTTTTAGTGTGTTGTTGTTTTTATCATCTAAAAGTTTGACAGTTACCTGCTTGTCCCCTTCCCAAAGCGTAGTTAAAGGCAACCCCTTTGTACCTATTGCCAATGAAGCAGATATAAATGACTTTGTAAAACCAAGTCGATTAGCCTCATCGTTATTCAACTCAACGGCAATTCCTTGTCGTTTCTCCTCGTAATCATCCCGAACCCAAGAAATTCCTTTCTCCCCGCGAAGTATCTCTTTTACATTCTCTGCTGTTTTCTTTAAAGATGGAATGCTATCCCCTGAAATTCGAACCTCAATGGGGCTTTGAGATGCAAGAAAATCTAGCTGTTTCCACCTTACGTATGCACGCGGGAAACAATCTCGATACTTTGAATCATATTCCTTTAAAATCTCAATGGTTGCTTCATTTGAAATAGTATTCACAATTAATTGTCCATAGTTTAAGGAAGGAAAATTTGGAGCATAAACTGTATGAAAGCGAGGCGAACTAGTTCCTATGAATGAAGTTACATTTGTTACTCGTTTATCTTTTAATAGAATCTTTTCAAGAGAGGTGATAACAGTATCTGTCTGCGCCAACGAACTACCCTGAGAAAGGTATACTTCCACCGCAAGTTGGTTTCTCTCAACCTTTGGGAATAACCGCTCTTCCATTGTAAGGCTAATAAGAACTCCAACAATAACAGACAAGATACCAATGCAAACAACCGTACGGGGATAATTAAAAGCCTTATCCAAGGCCTTATCAAACCATTTTTGCAGCAGTGTTAAAAATGTTTTCTTCTCCCCTCTTTCACTCTGCTTGGTTGTTCCCTTTTTAAGAAAGGTCAAGTTTAGGGTCGGTAATATGAACGCAACCACTAAAAGAGATGTACCTAAAGCAATTGAAATGGTTGAAGGGAATAGTCCGCAGAAATCGCCTACAAAACCCGTAAGAAAGAATATAACTGGCAAAAATGTAAAAACAATCGCTAAAGAGGCCGTCGTTACAGGGATAAAGAGCGACGAAACGCTGTGAGAAGCAGCTTCCAATGGCATTTTCCCATGATCAATCTTTTCGACATGGTTATCGACCACTACAATCGAGTTATCCACTACCATTCCAAGTACAACTATTAAAGCAGCAAGAGTTACCTGATTTAATTCATAACCTAAAGCATAAAGGAATGCGATTGTTATAAAAATAGTGATTGGTAAGGTTATTGCAGAAACCATAGCAACTCTGAGAGGTTGAAGAATAATGATAACAATTATCACTGCGACAATTGCCATGGCAAATTCTTTCAAGAAATTGAGTATGGATGAGTTTACAAACTCTGGAGCATCGACCACTTTCTCTATTTTTACATCTTGAGGCAATCGCTTTGAGTACTTTTCAAGAACCTTGTCAACATCTCCCCCAAACTGAACAATATTATTCCCCTTTTGCATTTCCATAGAGAGTAAAACGCAACGTTTACCATTGGTTCTCAGATAAGAATCTGGATTTTTATATTCTCTTTTGATTAACGCAATATCTTTCAACCTTATAATATTGCCTAAGGGATCAGTATAAACTATTTGTTGAGCAATATCATTCTCCGATTGATATCTCGGAGCAATATGTATTGGCTGGCAATAATTATCGTTATCCAATTCCCCAGAGTAACTCACATTCCCCTCTGTTTTAAGCGCCATCAAAATGGTTAATGGTTTAATTCCATAATAAGCTAGTTTCTCCGACTGTAAATAAATGCTGATCTGTTCATACTGAATTCCATAATGCTTTAGTTTTGAAACAGCAGTAATTTTGCGTAACTCGTCCTCCAGTTGTGTCAAATAATTTTCCAACTCACGATAAGTCCGTTCATCTGACTGGACTGTCAAAAGCAAAGCTGAAGTGTCCCCAAAGTCATTATCAGCTATTAAGGCAAGTACTTCAGGGGTTAGCTGCGATTTAAAAACATTAAGCGAATGCTTGAATTTAGACCAAAACGCATCTGCATCCTTCACCTCATCGTTGAGTTCAACATATATTATCATCATTCCTTCCTTTGAGACGGAGTACGTTTTCTTTTTATTCACCTCTTTAAATCCAAACAAAAAACTCTCGACCTTCGATGATAGTTGTTCTTCCACCTGCGACGATGAAGCACCAGGCATTACCCCTATTACTAAACCCTGTCGAATAGTAAACTCAGGGAACTCTTGCCTTGGCATATTATACAACGCGTAAATCCCAAAAAAAACCAATACTGCTGCAATTAGAAAACTTATTGTCTTATGCCTCATTGCAGCCTCAATTAACCTATTTCCCGATCTCATAGAAACATGAATTAAATTATTATATGTATTGGTGACTTATCATATAGTTTTTGACAACCTTCAACTATAATCACTTCGCCCTGACTTAATCCTTCCTTGACAATAATTCCAGAATTTGTAATTCCTCCCAGAATTATTTGTCTTTTCTCTGCTTTTTTAATAGACTTATCCACTACATAGACATACTTCTTGTTGCCATCCTCAGAAACAATTGCATTATTAGGAACAACAATATTCATTGATGTACAATCGTTTAATAAATAGACATTTGAGACCATGCCTGGTAGTAGTTTCTCGTTCTGATTTGATAAGGCTATTTTTATATCGTATGTATGAGATAAAGGGTTAGCCATTACACCCCTCTCTTCAATTGTACCGCCAAACTCCTCTCCATCTAGGGCTGCAACGGTTATTTTAGCCTTTTGTCCAATTTTTATCTTTGATATTTCGTTTTCAGGTATAGAAACCTTTACAAAAACTTTATCAATCTTTACAAGGTTAAATACTGATATTGCAGGCAGTACACTGGACCCAGGCTCAATACTACGTTTTCCAATTATTCCGCTTATTGGCGCGTATAGCTTACAGTCGTTTAGGTTTTTTAAAGCAATTTGAGTTGCAGAATGAGCCTGCTCCACACCAGTCTGAATTTCAATGTATTTTATTTCGGGTAAACTACCCTTCTTGTACAATTCTGATAGTCGATTGAATGCATCATCCGCTTGCTTCTCTTTTGCCAGAGACATCTGATACATGCTTAAATAGGTAGTATTGTTCAGTTCCGCCAAAAGCTGACCCTTATTAACTTTCTGACCCTCTGAAACATAAACATTATCTACTTGACCTATCGTTAAAAAACTTACAGGAACAGAGATAGATTCTTCAACAATCCCAACAAAATAACTTGACTGTTCGTCTTTAGAAAGTTCAACTTTTTGAACTCTAACAGGAACTCCGTCTCCTGTCACTAAAGTATTCTTATTACTTTCACTACAGCCCCCAAGCCATACTAAAGCAACCAATACAAAAGCATGAAAAAAATTTTTCCCTCTCATAATAAACTTGTTTTAATTATACTGCAAAACGTTTTTCGTATTTTTATCCAAATAATTTCAAAAAAATAAATCATATGCATTGTGTCAGTACTCCACCAAAAACTCTTTCATCATTGTAAATTGAAACAACTACTTTTGGTTTTTCCATTTTTTATGCAGTTGGATTCATAATCAAATAAAGCTTCTCTAGTAGCCAACCTCCCCCTTTCTACAATCTCTTGTGATTTATAGAAATGAAACGATCCTACTGACTCTAACGGAACTCGTATTAAAATATCTGGCCGATACATTGATAAAGTCAAATTGGATATCTGCCTTATCATTAAACTACTAGATTGAGTTAAAAGGGTGTAATAGTTTATCTGTTCGCCCTTCACATTTGTTAAAAAACTAAACCCCTTCTCCTTTAGCAAGGAGAAAAAATTAATATCAACTTCTTCCTTTTTACTGTTATCCTTGCATTTGTCCAAACCTGTTTGATAGCTGACATCCACCGCAATAACAATATCATCATCACCTCTACTAACATGATTTATAGGGACTGGATTCATTACTCCACCATCAATTAAAATCATACCATCCAGTTTCAACGGGGTAAATACAGTAGGTATAGATATTGAAGCCCTAATTGCATTGTAAAGGCTTCCCTTTCTGAATAGAACCTCATTTCTGCTTTTGATATCAACTGCAACGGCAGTATATAAAATTGGTAAATCTTCGATGTTTATGTCAGGTACAATTTTTTTAAGCTCTTTTATTAACCTCATACCCTTCACTAAACCTTTAGTACTTAAAGTAAAGTCTACAAGATTAAAAACATCCTTTTTATCAAGTTGACACATCCAGTTTCTAAACTTTTCTAAATTGCCAGATGCATATACTCCTCCAACAAGAGCACCCATTGAAGTACCAGCAATTGACACTATTTCAAAACCTTGTCGCTCTAACTCTTCAATTACTCCAATATGAGCTACGCCCCTTGCACCACCACTTGACAGCACTAATGAAACCTTCTTTCCCAATTTATTAAACTTTTAAAATTAATAAGACTGAACTTGTTTGAAATCACAACTGCTTAATGTAACATCTTGACCTTTTATGTTGACGGTATTCAAACTTATTCCATAAATTATTGACCTTCAAATTGTCTTCTAATTCACGTGTTGTTTCAAGACTTACAATTCCATTTTTTATATATGCACTCATCAGATCATTAAATATTAACCCATTAACCCCTTTATTATGGTACTTTTTTTTGATTGCTATAAGTAAAGTATCTATGGTATCGTTTTTCTTTAAAGCGTTTCGTATATACAAGAACCCTTTGGGAAATAATTTCCCTTTAGCCTTTTGCAAGGCTTTTGAAAGTGAAGGTACTGTTATCCCAAATGCTATAACGTTATCTGATGCATCTACAATTATCGATACATACTCAGGGTTCAGTATCGCAACAAATTGACCTATTAACTTTTTTCTTTGCTCCTTTGATAACTCTGAGTAAGCATAAATATCTTTATACTCTTGGTCAAGGAGCGCAAACAACTCGTCAGAATATTTAAGTATATCTTTTTTACTTTTAAGAACGGCACTATTTAAATTATATCGCTTCTTCACAATCGCTGCTCCTTGAGTAAACTTTAAAGGAACCGCATTTGGTATTTTTACACTGTATTCAACCCAATCTACTTCTTTTTTAAAGCCCAATTCTTCTATCAAAACCGAATAGTATGAGTAATTGTAGTGAGAGAAAGATGAAGGCATTTTATCAAACCCTTCTATTAAAATACCCGAAGGGTCAAAGGAGGAAAAGCCAAGGGGTCCATTAAGATATTCCATATTTTGACTTATTCCCCACCGTCTAACTGTTTGGAATAAAGCAACCAAAACCTTTTTATCATCAACAAAATCTAGCCAACCAAATCTTACATATTTAATATTGTGCTTCTCATTATATCTTTCGTTTATAATCCCCGCGACCCTACCTACTACTTCACCATTCTGATAAGCCAGCCAATACTTGGCATTACAAAATTCAAAAGCAGGGTTTTTATACTGAGAAAGCGTTCTAAACACATCACTATGTAACGCAGGAACATAAAATTCATTACCTGAGTACAATCTATCTGGGAATTTAATGAACTCCCTTAACTCTTTTCGCGATTTAACCTCTTTAACAACTAAACCCATAACTTAATCTTTTAACAAAACCATGACCATCACCTTACTAATCATTTATTATTCAATTAAATATAAATACCATATTCCATTTCTTATTCTTTCCTATCTAAAAAAGCATTAACCGAAGTAGTCAATTTATTCGAAATAGAAAGAATGGTCTACAACGTAGACAGTTATGAGCAGTTGTTAGTTGTCTGTTTGATTATTCATTACTTCACTACTTTAAGAAACTCGTCATCAAAAGGCGAAATCGATGGTCCGAAATAGTGAGCAAGATTTCCTTTCTCGTCGATCACATATTTACTAAAGTTCCAATCAGGTGCGTGATCGTTCCAACCATTTGCATCGCTATTTGTCAGCCATTTGAACACAGGTTGCTGACCAAATTTTTTAACTACTACTCCTTTTTTTGCAATCGGGAACGTTACACCATAATTCAATTGGCAGAATTGCGAAATTTCTTTATCATCGCTTTTTTCTTGTTCAGCAAAATCATTGGCAGGAAATGCAATAATCATTATTTTATCTCCAAACTTTTCGTGCAATGATTGCAACTCGGCATACTGTCCTGTGTAACCACAGTTAGAGGCTGTATTAACCAATAGAACTTTCTTTCCCGAGAAAACAGAAAAGTCAATCGCTTGTCCGTTGCTCAATACTGCTTGCTGGTTATAAAAAGATTCTTTGGGGGAAATGTTTTTGTCGTTGTTCAGAATCTTCCCGTTTTTACTAAACTTTCCAGTTTTTCGAATTATCGGATATAAGAACCGTAATGCTTTTTGTCTGAATGTAGTCATTGCTTTTTGTTTTTTAATTAGTGTTTTATAATCTCTTTGATGGCTTGTAAGATTTCCCGCCATCCTTACCAACACAATATTATTCATTTAATATTCAACATAATAAAAACAAATAATTCATTCCATTCCTTACTCTTTCCTATTTCTAAAAATATTAGCCTAAGTAGTCAATTTTCAGAAACAGAAAATACACTTTAAAACGTTTTTTGTTTTTCAGTCCATTTTTCATTAAAAAATTTATTTTTTCATACCTTTTATAAAAAGGCTAATAAGAATATTAAGTCTTTCTTCCCAATTAGGAAATTTGTTCTCTATTGCAAGATCTAACGTAAGGCTACGAAAAGCACTTACAGCAGAATAAGCTAAAAGTTCTACATCCTCCTCAAGAGAAGAGGAGAACTCCTCATTCTCAATTCCTTTATATAAAATCTCTTTAATTGATTGTACTTCTAGTGAATTGAACTTCCTAATTAATAGGTTTATTTGAGTTAGATTTTCCTTTAACTCTCCCGTAATTATTTTATAGAGATTAACTTTACCTTTAACAGATTTTAGTGAGACTGAAAAATAGGTCTTTAACTTATCCTCGGACGAACTAACATTATCAATAGCTTTTTTCACACAAGCAAAAACCTCATCTATTTCCTTTGCTATAACGGCATTGAATATTTCTTCTTTACTTTTATAGTAATAATACAAGGTACTCTTACCACGTCCCATAGCCTTTGCTATGTCCTCCATAGTTGTCTTATGCAGCCCAAAACGTTGAAACAGTTCCTGTGCAGCCTGAACAGCATCTTCTCTTAATTGTTCTTCTTTAGTAAGTTTCAATGAATACATTTAGACTAATTTCGTTTTACGGTACAAATGTATAAATTAATTTTGAAGTAGCAACCTTCAGAGAATTTTTTAAGAAACTTAAATGCAGTAATTAACCTAGCATTAAAGTTCGTTTATTCCTTTATAAAATCATTTCTAAAACATACGCTACCAGCCATCTTATATGCATTATCCTCTTCTGACATTCTAATGTATTTAAGAAATGCTCGTTCAGTCCTATGGGCTGATATTTTCAAAATTGCTAGTGCTGGGAATCCTGTAAGGTTAAGATTTGTAACGAGATTCCGTATAACAATATGCATTTAAACCTGTCATTCGCTGGAAGTTCAGTTACAAAAGTTAATAAACTGATACCAAGCTGACTAAAAATCAGAAATATTCGTTTTACAAATTGAATTTATGAAACATTTAATTCGATTTGAGATATTGATAAGATACGCGACACTGATTTTTTTCTGTTTAACAATTTGAAAATAAAATGAACAATTAAATATTTGAAGTTGAAAAGAAAAATTGGGAAAGAAAACCCACCCAACCATTAAAAGGTGCAGTTCCAATTAAGTAAACCGATTTAATCATTTCGCTTTGCTCAAACTTTAAAACCGTTTACTTAATCCCACACAAAGAGTTATCATTTATAGAACAAACTCAAACACTTTGTACAACCCCTTTATTTACTGCCTTTATATAACCCTAGAAAAATGAACTTTCGTTCACTTTTCTTTTCAACAGCATTTTTAAGCAGGAGGGGTATTGCGTGCAAATTGTGTGCAAATAAAAAATGGTAAATAATTCATAAAGTAACTGAATCATTTACCATCATTTTGTCGGGGTGAACCGACTCGAACGGTCGACCACTTGCACCCCATGCAAGTGCGCTAGCCAACTGCGCCACACCCCGATTATTTCAAACTTGGACTGCTTCACCTTTGGAGCTCGACCATCACGCTCCTGCGTGATGCGCTAGCCAACT
>Ga0209099_1000281_pt1 | contig 60946 bp, 45 predicted proteins | sample AD_JPNHW2_MetaG_FD_184430 | JGI IMG/M metagenome (GOLD analysis project Ga0209099, IMG submission 184430) | Active sludge microbial communities of municipal wastewater-treating anaerobic digesters from Japan - AD_JPNHW2_MetaG (SPAdes) (version 2) | ecosystem: Engineered > Bioreactor > Anaerobic...
AAAAACAAGGCTTATTTAGTCTTGCATTAAATTATGAACGTTTATACAATTTAAAGAAACCGCCGTGTACGAAAGTATGCACGGTGGTGTGAGAGGGCGGGGGAGCAATCCCCCTACCTACTCGATTTGCCCGGGGACTTATGCTGATTAGCATCTGTGTAAGAAATAATACCATTAATCAACCGAAAAGAGCCCAAAGCGAAAATAAAATTTAACTCCCAATAGGCAATAGGTGTGTGCAAAACTTGGCTCTGTCGGCTTTTTATAGGATGTATATGACAGATTTTCGTATGTTTTTTGATTGTAAAATTTTAGTACATTTGTAAGAACGAACAATTTTGAATTAATAAATGTGTTGGCGATAATACAATAGTTATCATCTAAATCTTAATCCCATAAACAATGAGAAAAACATTGACTATTTTATTAATCGTAGTGGGTTCTTTATCTTTTGGCCAGCATTATAAATTGTTCACAGCTTCATCAAAAAAATTATTTGCCAATTATCCTGTTGCAAATGAAACACATAGCCTGTTTTTTGATACAGTAGTGTCGGGCAGTAATGATTCCGTTTATTATAATTTTTTACTGCTGAATAACATTTTTCCTTCAGATGATTCATGTTCTTCAGCGTATTATTTTTACACGTGTTACCAGCAAAATATACCTTCGTGGATTGGTCGAAAGATTATTTATGATAACACTTCCAACTATAAGTTTTTCAATCTTGCCGGCGATACCTTACTATTTAATTTCAGAACAAATCCGGCTGATTCGTTAATCTTTTACAAAGATTCATTGCAGAAGTTTTTTTTCATTTATACTAAATCAGATACCCTAAGTATTCTGAATAATATTGATTCAGCAAGGTTTTATAGAATTGTTCATACCGATCTTGACGGGAATGTTATTAACTCTGATTTAAATCAACAAAATATAATTATTTCAAAAAACCGGGGATTGGTTAATTTTTTTCAGGTAGATTCCTTTCCCCAGATACTCAAACCTTTTATTTTGATAGGGGATATGGCTTCGGCCGATGGCTTATATCAACTTAAAAATGAAACAGTATATGATTATCAGGTCGGGGATGAAATTCAATATTATGATTACAACAATAATTCCTTATATCCCCTATCAGATTATAAAAGGTACAAAAAATATAAAATACTTAGCAAAACCGTAACTGCTGATTCGCTATTTTATAACGCGGTTTATGAAATGTTCAATGCGGACTCTGCGAACTTATTTGTGGATACCATTATGCTTAAATATTCCAGTAGTTCATTGATAGCCAATATTCCTTTCGAAAAGTACTACGGGCAAGTATCAAGAAACCTAAGTTCAAAAGATTACTGTGGGCTTAGATTATGGACATTTGAAACAAACAGGTTGTCATATATTAACGAATATTCACCGTGTGATACCAGTTGGTGTTATAACAGCGAACCGGGGCCTCCTTCATACTACGAAAGAAATTATGTCTCAGGTCTTGGTTTGTACCTTGATCGGTCATATTATTTATCCGCTTCCCCACCTAATGTATCCTGGAGTAAAGGACTGGTAATGATATATTTTAAAAAGAACGGAATATCCTGCGGTTCTGAAATGTTTGCCGGAATCAGTGAATATCAGGACAAAGACTATGAATTGATAATTAGTCCAAATCCTGCCGGAGGCTCTATTCATATAACATCATCGACCTTGCTCAGGAGTATTACTATTTTTAATATTGAAGGCAAGATGTTATTATCGCAAAACCTTTCCGGAACGGCCGAAACAATTGATATTAGAAATTTTCATGATGGAATCTTCGTTGCAAGAATTCGCTTATACGATAATACAATAGTTATAAAAAAAATAGTCGTTTTGAATGATTAGGTGTTTCGCCTTAAAGGCAAGACGGCAAAATAATAATATCAAAGTAACGTTTTTATTCTTGTAAAATATCGGATATGATTCATTATCGCCAGTTTTTTTTGATCGTTACCCTTTTTATCCCGGCATTGACAAATGCCCAGACACTGGAGCCCACCGAAACCAGCGCCTTATTAAATGTTTCGGTAAGCAGCATGGAAGGCAAACCCAGGGCGGGCGAAATGATAAGCCTGGCAGGACAAAAAAATAAAAAACCATTTACCGGAATAACCGATGCCAAGGGCAAATTCTCCGTATTGCTCCCCGAAGGCGATAGTTACGATATTAAGTATAAAACATTTGGCGGAGATGTGAAATACAAACAAATAACGATCCCCAATCAGGAAGGAATGTATACCTATCAGCTCGATATAAAATACGATCCGCCCAAAACGTATACACTCGAAAATGTTTTTTTCGATACGGGAAAATCCTCGCTGCGTAGTGAATCATATAAGGCTCTCAACGATCTGGTAGAAGTTATGAAGCTTAAACCCACGATGGTTATTGAAATTGCCGGGCATACCGATAGTGTCGGCTCCCCCGAATCAAATCTGAAGCTTTCTTTTAACCGCGCCAATGCTTTGAGGACTTATCTGATCAGCCATGGCATTGCTGCCGAAAGAGTCACTGCACAGGGTTATGGGGATACACAGCCTGTAGCATCTAACGATACCGAAGAGGGTCGTCAGCAAAACCGCCGGACAGTGGTTCGTATCATCAAGGAATAACTATTTTTGAGGCGTCCGCCAATCAGCATATTATTAAAAAAGAACCACATATTTAAACATCTTTAATGTGTAATGCCGGATCAACAAAAAGCTGGCTTCATATTTTAGACAACAAAGTGAAATTGAATTAAATAAATATAAAATAAGATCATTTTTTTGATTTTTATTTTTTTGAATTTTTTATTTTTGCAAAAACGATGACTATTTATTAAAAAAAATCAGATAAACCAATCATCTATGGTCATGAAAAAACAAGTGTTACCTGTTCTGTTATTGATTGTTTTTGTTTGTATAGCAAGTATTTCCTTCGCTCAGCCCAACCAGATAATTAAAGAAGAAAAAATTACCGTTGATTATCATTGCCCGCAGGGTATGGATTTTGTGAAAAAAGGGCTGATGAAGGTTGCTGGTGTAACGTCTGTTGTTGCCGATCTTGAAACCAAAGTTGTGTCCGTTAAATATGTTGATGGACAAACCAACAGGGAAAAACTGGTTAAAACTATCGAACAGTTGGGCTATACCACTGAAGATTCAAAGACTGACGCCATACTCCGCAAAAACTGTCCTAACGAGCAGCCACAATCCCAGGGAAAGTAAAATTATTTTTACATATTAAATCTTCCGGAATGAGCCTCCGGCCCGATGGTATAAGTTCGCTTATGGTTTTTTCCTCAATTAAAAATATGCTCTTACCTGTATACTCCCGACATGAATTATCTTGTTCGTGCCGGTTTTACGCCCGTCGTAAATAAGGTCCAACTGAAGGTTGTTGCCGAGGTTTCGCTGGAAAGTTAATTCCCAGGTAACATTCTGTCCGTTTTTCAGGCCTCCGAGCATTTCAAAGGCCAGAGAGGTGTTGTCGGATGCATTATAATTTATGTTGATATAGTTGACTTTTGCCTGCAGCGTTCCCTTGCCGGGGAAGTTATACTTGCTTTCGAGCCCGAAATTGTGGTTAAGGGCGCGTTCGTTTGGCGAAACAGCGGTATTACGTTTGTCGGAAAAAATATATGTGAGGCTGATACGGAATTTATTGCCGGGCTGAAAAATAAATTTTGGCTGAATTTCCCAAAAGGAAAGATCGTAATTTTTCGAGGTAAAAAATTCAGACACATACGATTTAATTCCCTGCTGGAATTCGATATTTGTGTAAAACTTACGTGTAATATTCCATCGTATTTTAATGCCATACGATTGTTGTGAGCGGGTTTCAAAGCCGTTGAGCAACATCATTTTTGAGTTGTTCAGCAGGTAAGATATTTCGGCGGCAATTTTCGGATGGCTTTTGTTGAAAAACAATACCGATTTGAACGAAGTTGCAGACGACATCAGCGAAGTGTCGTTCAGGTTAAACATAAAAGGATTGTATGCCTGTAAAAGATTCGTGTTGGTGCTTTTGTGGCCTATGCTGTAAGATGATTGCAGCGAAAACCGCGATATGAATTTCCGGAACCCTTTTTTGTTCTTCCAGACAATGCCCGGGTCGATGGTGACCGCTTCACTGAACTGGTTGGAATACGTTTTAATATAATCGAAAGTGGGCGTAAAAATGCGGATGTAGTTTGCCTGATCTTTAAAAACAGCCACGTCAAATTCGTTGAGTTGTTTAACACCATCGCTGTTGTAATCAGACCATGTGTAAACTCCTTGTCCCGGTGTAACTTCCAGGTAGGAATATTCTTTCTTTTCTTCCATCCCCGAACCTACTTCGTAATAAGTGGTAGATACAATCACATTTTTTAAAAGACGCACATAATACTCTATCCTTCCGATCAGCATATTGTCTGGTTTTACCCGGCTTAAGGAGGAGTCTTTTACTTTCAGCATACGGTATGTAGCGCTGATCTTAAGTGTATTCTTTGGATTTTTTGCCAGTTCGACACCCAGGTTGAAGTCATCGGCATCAGTGGCGAGCGTCAGATCATTATATAACGGCAGATAGTCATAACGCTTTTTATAGCTGATCTTAAATTTGTTTTTTGCAGAATCAGGGCTTCCGAAAAAGGCTTCATAAATGTTGAATGCAAAGCTGCTGCCTAACAACGAATCCGCTGTTTTTAAATTGAAGGTATTATGTTCCTGCTCTTCGCGTACCCCGACAGAAAACCATTTGAATTTTTTTATCAGTTGGGCTTTTTGTTTAAAATAGGCTGTTTTATATGTTGGCGTTCCTGTGCTCAGATAACTTCCGTTGAAGGTCAGAAAGAAATTTTTATAATCCTGTGCTATGTCAAGCTGATTCATTAATCCGCTGTAATTGCTGCCATGGAGGTAATACTTTAGCTGGTAAATTGCATTTTGGTTTTTCTTATTCTGCACGCCGACCTTTAGGCCGCTGATATTTTCATTAGCCGGGGAAGCATTGTCAATGTTCCATTCGCGGCTGAACTCAACGGGGCGGTATTGCTCGATGGGGGAGAAGTACCGGCTCACCCATTCATTACTGATGTCCGCAACAAATTTCCATTCGTTCACGCTCTTTTTTGCGAAAGGCACGACATTCACCACGCTTGCTTTGACGGCATATCCCATGTCATCACTTTTATTTAAGGACGAAAACAGGTTTTTATTATGATTGCTTAAAGCCGTTTCAACCGAAATCTTTGTTGCCTTTCCTATCCCATAGTCAAAAGCAAGTGTGTACATCTGGACCTTTTTCGGTGCTATGATCAGCGTTACCGGCTCATAATCGCCGGTGAGCACCCCTCCCTGCGGGGCCACCCATTTAAATACCCTCCCGTTAGCAGAACTTTGTGTCAGGACATAATTGCCATTGCCCGTGCCGACAAACGAAAATCCAAGCCGGTAAAAAGCACTGTCGGCATGGGTGGAATAAACAAACACCGAATCATACACTATGGAGCTTACCGTTGTGTCAATCATTTTATACATGACGTATGTGCTTGAAAACTCAATGCTGTCGATATTGGGAACGATTGCCAACTGAACGCTGTCGCCGATATTTGCCAGGAGTTGTTTTTCGCTGTCGGTCAGTTCCTGCTGCAAGGGCTGATTTTTCAGGTCCTGTTCTGAATAAAAATTAAAACGAATATTAAGTTTTTTATATTCCATGCCCACTCCTGCATGGAAAAGAGTCCGGGCATAATAGCGATCGGTATATTCAAATTCAACAAGCACGCGTTTGTCTTTGGTGATGATGTTTTTAGGCATGAAAGTAACTTCGCCGAGGTTGTAATCGATCACGTAATCGTTTTCCTGCCCTCGGGTGAGTAAAACACCATCAATGTATACCCTTTCTGTACCTGCCAGCACAATAATATAATTTTCATTGTTCACGCCGGTAAGTTTATATGGCCCTTGGTTTCCTTCCATAACAGGGATCACATTTCGCGCATACCTGCCTTTCGATAAAGCGCCGCAGCCTTCAAGCCGGAGTTTTATTTTATCTTCCGGCCTCTTTTTTAAAGGGATCAGAATGTCCGATTCTATCAGGGCTCCCTGCGCTTTTTTATAAAAGTTCATGAAATAACTTTTCGGAGGGCCGGTTTCAAAATCACCGGCAATTAGCTTGTTGTTTTTATTGAACAATTGAATAAAAACCTTATCAAACTCCTGTAACTGCTGGGTGTTGCCGTCGGGTTGTATCGGGATGTTATTGTCGGTAATAGCTGCAAGGACCTGAATGTCATCGGACAGATATCCCGAAAGCTGAAGATTCAGGCTGGAGTTAACCACAAGATCCTGGTTGTTACCCATGGATATGCCGCGTGATATATTGCCGCTGCGGTTCAGGCTTCCCCATTTGAAAACATCTTCTGTGGTATTTTCATATTTGTATAAAAAAGGGTTTACGATCTCTGTAGTGGGATCATTGATGATGCTGGTTTTTTTATGCCGTCTGGTTGCTGCAAAAGAAACGGGGAACACCCTGTATGATATCTGAAGGTTTTTATTTTTAAGTTCGTTTTCGAAATAGTTTTTATCGGTAATCACCAGCAAGCCCTTTGCAAGGTCAATAACATATTTTGAGGAGTCCGGTGTCAGACCAGAGGCATCGGTAATAATGATGCTTCCGGGTATCAGGCTAAGCGAATCAAGGACAATGCTGTCGTTATCTATGGTGATGTTTTTCAAGCGGAAGTTTGAAAAATCCTGAGCAAACAAGCCGCTCGCTGTCAGTATAAATAAAAAAAATATGTAAGGAGTTTTTTTCAAGCTAAAGCCAATGGATCGTGCTAATTTACCAATAAAAACGGATATTTTTAAAACTCAAATTTAAGATAAAAATTGTTATGTAGAACTAACAGGAATAAAGAACTAACAGGTTTTTCATTTAATAGTGTTAACAGGTAATTTGAATTGTAACCCTGTTAGTTCTTTCTTGTAACCCTGTTAGTTCTACATAACGGATAATTCATACATTTGTATGGACAAAAAATCTGTTTATGAAATCAATGACCGGTTACGGCAGGGCAGTCTGCGAATTGCCAGGAAAAAAAGTGACAATAGAAATAAAATCAGTCAACAGCAAGCAACTCGACCTGAACATAAAATTGCCGGGTATGCTGCGCGAAAAAGAGGCAGATATCCGATCACTGGTATCAAAACAACTGGAACGCGGGAAAATTGATTTGTATATCAATATGGAGCAACTGCTCGCTCATGGAAATTATTCGTTGAATACCGCGCAGGCAGCGCAATACCTTGAAGGGATAAAACAATTATCCGAAGAACTGGGGCTGCCGATGCCGCAAGACGTCATTCCTTTGCTTGTCCGGATGCCCGATGTGGTGAAAACACCGATGGAAGAACTGAACGAAGATGAGTGGGCGTTGATCTATAAGGAAATTGAAAATGCGGTGCTGGCGCTGGATACATTCCGTCTGAACGAAGGAAATGTTTTGAAAAACGACATGCTGCAGCGTATTGCTACTATTGAAAACGGAATACCCGTTATAGAAACTTTTGAGAAGGAGCGTATAATGCTGATCAGGCAACGTATACAAACCAATCTGTCAGCAGTTGTTGATCCTGAAAAAATTGACAAAAACCGTTTTGAGCAGGAACTGATCTATTATCTCGAAAAAATAGACTTTACCGAAGAAAAAGTTCGTCTGCAAAAACACTGCACCTATTTCTGCGAAACCATCAACGAAGCCGCGTCAAACGGTCGTAAACTCGGATTCATCACTCAGGAGATTGGCCGGGAAATAAACACCCTTGGCTCAAAAGCCAACGACTCCGGTATTCAGAAGATCGTTATTGGCATGAAAGACGAGCTGGAAAAGATAAGGGAACAGTTGCTGAATGTTTTGTAGAATTTTTATGCTGTGTTTACCGTCCGTCGGATAAATTCATGAATTTATCCGACGTGTTTTATAAGGACGTGTTTTATAAAGAAGAAACATCAGCCCTGAAACAACAATTACACTACTTATATTCACAAACAAATTATCAGAACTCCCGAAGGTTTCAAAACTCGTACTTATCGTGCCTCTTGCTGCTAAAAAAGCGACTATTACAGCCATGCCGTTATTCAGAAAATGTATGATAATGGGCAGCCACAGCGACCCCGACCAGTAAAATAAATACCCTAAAAACATCCCAAGCAGCAAACGAGGGATAAATCCGTAGAATTGCATATGAAAAGCGCTGAAAATAATTGCCGTCACAATGATGGCGACATGAACATTTTTAAACCATTCGGAAAATAACCGTTGAAGCACCCCACGAAAGAAAAACTCTTCTCCTATAGCCGGTAAAATGGCGATCATCAGAATATTTATCAGTAGTCCTCCAATAGTCGTTGAGTTTAAAAAGACCTTGGTCAGTGCGCCGGCATCAGCTTCTGAATCGCGCATCCATTTTTCAATTCCGGAAAACTGTTCCGGGAAACTCATGTTTCCGTTGATCTCTGTGAGCCAGTTTATGAAGGGCAGCCCTGCAAAAATAATACTGATAGCTATCAGAACCGGAAGAAGATTGATTTTCCGGTTTAGTTTTAAATAATCCGGGATGCTTTTTCCGGCAAACATAGCAAAGATCAATACCGGCACCACAAACAAGGCCAGTTGGCTGACGATCTGCATGTATTTCAATTTGGCAATTACCGCCGGATCAGAATAATTACGGACTTCAGTAAGAGATTCAATGAATGATTTGCCAAAAAATGGTACTGCCAGCGCCATTCCTATCATGGTTACAAGGATCAGGCTGCATCCGGTAATAAGGATGTAATATAATAATTTCAGATAGGGCGGTTTTTCATGCAGAAAGGGTTGAAATATCATGATGGCCTGTTTTAAAGCACAAAAATGCGATTTTTTTTTGATTTTTGCCGGTTTTCCCTGAGAGGTGTTCCCTGAGTCAGCCCGGATGGTTTGTGGCGATGAATTTGTCCGGGCCTGAACCTGGTGCAATTTTATACTTCCGTTATATTTTTTTTGGCTTTAGGGTGGTTTTTGTTTTTTTGGCTTTGATAGCCATTATATTTTTGTCTTTTTTAGCCTGCAGGATACTGGCATTTAGTTCGAACCCCACCACAAGGGCAAGAGAGTTTAGATATAGCCAAATTAAAACAACAATGACGGTTCCGATAGAACCATAAACGGCATTGTAGCTTGCGAAATTATCTACATAGTATTTAAAGCCCATCGTTGAGCCAATAAACAGCAGTGTGGCCAGCGTAGAACCTGCCGATATAAAGCGAAACTCTCTTCTTTTTGCCGGGCCAAGGTAATAAAGAAAGGAAACCACAAAAAATATCATCAGAAAAACGATGATCCATTTTAAAAATTTAAGGATAAAAAGAAGAATGCTTTCTTCAATGATATGGGCAGAAATGAGATAATTAAGCCCAGTGGTGCCCAGCATGATTAACGAAATAGACAGAATGACGATCAAAGTCAGGATGATTACTAAAACGATGGAGATTGCATATTGCTGCCACCATTTACGTGTTTCTATCTGGTGAGAAGTTGAATTAAATGCGTTGATAAGCCCGAGGATCCCGTTTGAGGAAAAATATAAAGCAAAAATGAATCCAAGTGACAGCAGGCCTCCGTGCTGTCTCGAAATGATGTCGGTAATTGTTTCGTTGATCATGGCATTGACATTTTCTGGCAATGCCGTCCTGATCGTTTCAAGCAATATTGTTTGAAAATTTTCGATAGGAATGTAGGGAATAAGTGTAAACAGAAAAATGATGGCGGGAAACAAAGCAATAAAGAATTTATAAGCCACCGAGCTTGCACGTGTTGTGATGTCGCCATCCATCAATCCCCGTATAAAAAAAACAATGACATCATACAGGGGCATATCATCAAAGCCGGGTAAAGTGATTCTTTTTGTAACAAGCCTGAATGTTTTGAAAATACGCGTGGCTTTTATTTTTTCTTTTATGTCGAATTTTTTTTTCATTCAACGGCTTTAAGGCTGAGGTCAAGGCTTTTGATCTGATGCGTGATGGCGCCGACAGAAATAAAATCTACGCCGGTAAGCGCGTAATCTCGTATGTTTTCAAGTTTGATACCCCCCGAAGCTTCCGTTTCGTATTTGCCGCCAATTAGTTCGACCGCTTTTTTCAGGGCTGCGGGAACAAAATTGTCAAGCATGATCCGGTCAACGCCACCCACAGTCAATACCTGATCCAGTTCGTCGAAGTTACGCACTTCTATCTCAATTTTTAGTTTTTTACCGAGCCGGTTCAGATAAGCATGTTCTGCCTCAATGGCTTGTTTTATGCCTCCTGCAAAATCCACATGGTTGTCTTTTATCAGCACCATATCATAAAGCCCCATACGGTGATTCATCCCGCCTCCAAGGACAACGGCCATTTTTTCAAAAACCCGCATATTCGGTGTCGTTTTTCGTGTATCGAGCAGGTGTGCTTTGGTTCCCTCCAGCAATTTGGTATATTCGCGGGTAGCCGTGGCTATTCCGCTCAATCGCTGCATGAAGTTCAATGCGGTACGTTCGGCGATCAGCATCGAGCGGCAACGTCCCGAGACATAAAAAACAATATCCCCCTTTTTTATCGGGGAGCCATCTTTGATCAATAGTTCCATTCTGATCTCCGGATCGATCTTCTGAAAAACAAGTTTTGCAATATCTGCTCCGGCAAGTATGCCATCGTCTTTGACCAGCAATTTCATTTTTCCCGTTGCGTTTTCAGGAATGGTTGCCATAGAAGTGTGGTCGCCATCACCCAGATCTTCAGCAATGGCCTGCTCAATCAATCGTAAAAGATTATCCATTTTTTGCAAATAAGCGTTTCAGCTAAAATACAAAAAATTAAAGCAGATATTAAAAAATAAACTAAAAAACTATTCTTCTTCGAACTGTAACTGTTGAACCAAAGGAACATTATCCCTTTTCTTTATAAGAAAATATGTTTTGAATGTTGCCGTTTTTGTTGACAGTGTACCGATGGCAAACTGAGAGCCTTCGTTAGATGATCCCTGCTGGTTTATTTTAAAAGTTACCGGAGGGTATTTAGTGAAAAAATCTTTCAGTATCATTTCTGCCTGTGACTTGCTGTAGGTGCCGTCAGTACCGGGTACTGTAAGGTCGATGCTTGGACTGAAATAAGATGCCAGGGCTTTTGAATCGCCGGCACTGATAGCTGCGGCAACGCTGGCCGTGATATCGTCCTGAACAATCCCTATTGTTGTGTCTCCTGTTCCTGCTGAGTTTATCGGATAGGCAAAAGAACTGAACGTGTAAAAACAAAAGACTGCTATAATTAATAAAGATCTCATTATCTATGATTTTTGAAAAAAAATTATTGCAAAAACCAAGCCATGTTGATTGTTTCCAATTTTCGGGGCAAAGTTAAAAAAAAATACTAATTGTTTGAAAATTATAAATGTATAAATTTGTCCTTTGATTATTTCCATGAAAATCACGTTGCTATTAACCGGTAAGACAGAGATTCAGCCTTTAAAGGACGTTATGGCTGAATATATAAAAAGGATAGTTCATTATACAAATTTTGAAGTAATTGAAACACCTGATATTAAGAACATCAAAAATCTGTCGGTTGAGCAGTACAAGCAAAAAGAAGCAGAAATTCAGAAAAAACACCTGGCCAGATCAGACTTTATTATTTTATTGGACGAGTTCGGAAAAGAATATACATCAGAAAAATTCGCACAGTTTCTGGAGCATAAAATTCAGATAGGCATCAAAAACCCGATGTTTGTTGTTGGGGGCGCGTATGGATTTTCTGAAGAAATTAAAAAAATGTCCCAGGCTCAAATTTCACTATCACAGATGACATTTCCGCATCAGTTGGTGCGATTGATCTTTATTGAGCAATTGTACCGGGCGTTTACCATTATCCGAAAAGAAAAATACCATCACTCCTGAGTATTATTCTTTTTGATCTTAATCCTTTTGCGTTTGTTGAGCAAAATGACTGCAATGAAAATCAGTATGGTCAATAACGACATGTATTTGGCAATATGGCCGATATAATCGCCAAAACGGGCGTAGAAGGTCATTTTGTCGTTGGCATTGATTTTCATGCTTAGCACATTGGGAGTCCAGAATTTTGTGGGCATGAAAACATCTCCCCGCTGGTTGATATAACCCGAGATTCCTGTATTGGCAGCCCTGGCAATACTGCGGCGTGTTTCGATGGCCCTCAGCCGGGCATATTGAAAATGTTGCCGGTGGCCTGCCGTATTCTCCCACCACCCGTCGTTGGTAATAATAAAGATCAGGTTTGCCCCGTTCCGGATGTATCCGGTCATAAAATCACCATAAATGGATTCATAGCAAATTACGGGAGCTACTTTTACCGGGCTGTTTTTTGCTCCAAAAGCGGTGCGTTCTTCCTGAGTGCCGTTGCTCCCTGTCATGCCGCCAAGATCAATGGCATATTTTTCAAGCGGTTTGAGCAGTTTCGGGAAAGGCATCATTTCTACTCCCGGGACAAGTTTCGATTTGTGATAAAATTGCGGAATAAATGTGGAATCAAGGTACAAAGCCGTATTGCAAACATCGTAATAATAATTTCCACGCTTCGAATAACGTGCGGTGCGGGAAAGTTCTTCGCCTTCTTTAAAGATTTTGAAAGATGAGATGCCGATGACGATCTTTAATTCAGGATGCTCACGTATCAGAGCTTTCAAACTGTCAGTACTGGCGTATTGATCAAAATCATCTTCATTGATATATTCCGGTATAGCTGTTTCGGGACAAACCAGGAAATCGGTGCTATCATTGGTTTTTTGCCTTGCAAGCCGGATGATATCAGAAAGTTGCTGTTCAACGGATATGGAAGTGAATTTTCCATAAGGATCGATATTGGGCTGAACAACCACACAATTATATGGTTTTTCTTTTTCAATATAAGAATAATACATGGTGAGCGAAACGGCAATGGGGATGACGAGCACCAGCACAGACGTGGTGCCGAAAAGGTATACGTCTTTTCGTGATTTGAACTTGCCAAATATACTGACCAGGAATTTGTAAAATAAAATGTTAAAGATCAATATCCAGATATCGCCACCAAAAACACCGGTGAATTCGTACCATTGGACGAACTTCGGGTAATTGGCAAATCCGTTGCCCAGGTTGAGCCACGACCACGTCAGGTCCCAATCCAGATGCAAAAACTCAAAGGTGATCCACAAAAAAATCAGAACGTAGTATCCGCCGCGCGATTTAAATACAGTGCGCCGTATCAGGTGATAGATGAAAAATGTAAATGCCATGAATAATGAGTTCAGTATAATGGCCATGGCAGCGCCGAACAGGGTAGAGTAATAGATCCACCAGGTTGTTAAGAGGTTCCAGACGATAAAAGCGATATAAGCGTAGAAAAGCACGCTTGATTTAATGAAATTGTGCTTATTCTTGGCGATAAAATCTTCAATGTAAAGAAGGGGAACAAAAGCGATAAACAATAAAAAAGGAAACCCGCGGGCAGGCCAGGCCAGCGAAAGCAGAACCCCGCTCAGTACGGCTAACAGAACCAGATATCCTTTTTTCATTGTATGATTTAAGCAGGGACAAAGTTAAAAATTATTCAGTAACACCAACGGCCGGGTTTTTATAAAGTGTCATATAAACCTGTCCCTTGCTAAAGTGTTTTAGCAGCAGCCAGTCTTTTGCTGCGTTATTAATTTCTTCCGGATTTCTGATGTTGTATACATTTGATACGATAAAATAAGGACATTTATACAATTCTATTTTATCCGCGTCGGCATACCCAAAGTCATCCTGCAGGTAAGTATATTTATGATTGTTGGTGATGGGATAATAGGTGAACACCTCTTCAGGGTTTATGTTTTGCTGTTTGACATACGCTTTAAGGTCTTTTTCAATGGAAAAATAGGGCAGGACTTTCAGGGACGTTTCCCAGGCATTCCCATATTTCTGGGGATAAAAGATAAAGTTGCCTGTAAATAAAAATAAAAGTATCAGCACAGAGGCCAGGATCTGAATTTTTTTTGAATTGATTTTTTGAATAAAATATACCGTGAGGATGCTTAAGAAAATGAAAGTTTGTAAAAAATACTTATGCCCGATAGGATTTGAAAGAAAGATCATAATTATACAATTTACACAAAGAGGTATAAATAAAAAGAGTATAATTATTTTCAGATTTTTCGCTAAACGAAATTTTTTATAAAAAGCAAAAAAACAAACAATACAAAAGAGCCAATGCGCTATCCTGCCCGAATCAGTTATTTTCCAGATCACATAAACAAATTGCCTGAACCCCATTTGGAATCCATTTAACGTGCTGTGGACAATATTTGCCGGATTTATAGCTACCCAGCCGGTTTTTTCATAATGAAAAACACTCCAGCATATCAGAAAGACGATGCAGGGAATATACACCAGCACCTCGGACTTTCCGGGCCTGCTTTTCTCATAAAAAAATAAAAGGATCGCATGGATAAGCGCCAAACCGGGGATGAAAAACATGGCTCGAAAAGATATAGCAGCAAGAAAAAGAAGGCTTAATGAATATAAAAAATACTTTTTTTCTAATAATGTTCTTATCGCCAATAACACAAAATATAATAGATAAATATCATAACCCATCAATAATAGTTGTGTTATAAAAGCCGGGTCGAACAGTAACAGTAAATAGATCAGAGGCAGATATCCCGGTTTGATAAATTTCAGTGAAATGTTTTTTATTTCCCATAATATTCCAAGTACAAAAGGGACAATTGCCAGATGGCATACGATCAGCGACTTGCCGAACAGGGCACAGCAAGCGGCCACATAATATGCGTTTAATGTTAACGCGCCGAAATCTGCATCTATAGGTGGTATTAACGTTTGAAAAGAATCATCAAGATAAAAGCAAATGTATTCACTGATGGAAACGTTATCCCAGAAAAAAGGTATGCCTGCGGAGAAGAGGACGATAATAACAGCAATGGAAGAAAAAAAAAGAAAAGTTTTTCCCGGCTTCTGAAAAAAATTTGTTTTAGGATAATTAACCATCAGACTTGTTAATGATCTTTTTTATCAGGTATTGTGGCTTGTTATTCAATGTAAGATATATTCTCGCGATATATTCCCCGATAAGCCCGAGGATCATGATCGTTAATCCTCCGAAGAAAATTATCAATAACACAATGGTCGTCCAGCCTTCAACAATATCTTTTAAAATAAAATGCTCATACAAATAATAAAACATCACCCCGATACTTACCAGCACTATTGATAAACCGACCATAGTCATGATCCGCAAAGGCATAACCGAAAATCCTGAAAACAAGCGGAACAGCACAGAAGCCGAACGGTAAAAATTATAATTTCCCTTCCCGGAAAACCGCTTATGATGTTCAACTTTTATCTGACAGATATTACCTGTTATGGTAAGCAGGATGCCGTCAATATAGGGATATGGCCCCGAAAAACGTGCGATCTCATCAGAAATGTTCCGTCTTATAATCTTGAATGGCGAAAGATAAATATCTTTTGGTTTTTTAAGCAAAAATGAGGCAAGTCTGCCATTAAATTTACTGCCTGCTGTTTTAATAAAGTTATGCTTGTTGTTTTCATAAGCAGCATAACACACATCGCAGCCATCGAGACATTTTTCATAAAGTGCCGGAATATCTTCCGGGGCATGTTGCAGGTCGTCATCCATAATAACGACATAATTTCCTTTCACATGTCTTAATCCGGCAAGGATCGCATTGTCCTGACCGGAATTTTTAACCAGGTCAATAGCTGTTATGTTGGCGCTTTCTGCGGCTAATGATTCCAAAGTATCCCAACTTTTATCAACGCTGTTATCGTTGACAAACAGTACTTCGTGCGGAATCGCATTCAATGCAATGCTGATACGGCTGTATAAACCGGGTAAAATGCCGCTGCTGTTAAATACCGGAATAACTATACTTATCTCAGGGTTTGACATTTATCAAGAACTATTATCAGGTCTTTTTTAAAATATTCTTTTTTATAAAGGGTAAAATTATACTTTTCGCAGGACAAATCAATTATTTTCATCAGAGATTGCTCGTTAAAACGATAACATTCCGGTCCGCTGCCGGCATCAGATACCCTTGCGGCAAGCCGACCCCGGAAATCCGATTTTGATGCGATATTGCTGACCGGCTCCGAAATAATTACCCTGCCGGTGTCTGCAAACAATGCGTTCATGATATTTTCCGGCCTCTCATGAAAATGGTATAATGAACCAATAACAAGATTCACATCTGAATGTGTGGGGATAATGTTTTCGTGTATTAAATCTGTCTGTGAGGCCGAGTATCCCTTTTTGATGGCTCTTCCGACAAACGAAGTGTTAAATTCATAGCCGTGCCAGGCGATATTGTTTTTTCTGCAAAAAGAAGCAATATACAGGTCGCCGAAACAAAATTCATTTACCGACTTTCCATTAATGAAATGATATAGCTTCTCAAATCTTTTTTTATATGCAAATCCATACAATAAATTCATTGCGAGGCGATAAAGGTAAATGTTCCGGTATATAATACCTTTAGACATCCGGCTATTTCTTAATTTCCAATGAGGTACATTTTGCCGAATTCTTTTTTGAAATACTGATCGGCCTGTGTTTCGCGAAGTTCGAGCTTTTCATTGTTTAACCGGGTTACCACACGGTACAGATAAACCCCGTTGGCAAGGCGGTCGCCGAATTCATCGGTGCCATTCCAGGCATATTCGGTAATATTACGTCCAATGTGGATAGGGCCAAGTTCTGTCAGGTCTATTTCCCTGACGACCTTGCCGGTGACGGTCAGTATCTGAATTTTAAAATAGGTGGGTACTTCTGAACCTGTAAGGGTAAAAACAAAATGTGTGGCGGTGCTGAAAGGATTCGGCCAATTCATCACGTGGGTGATCGAAGGTTTGTTGATGACCTCAAACGAGATGGAGTAATCGTTGCTACCCGATTCATTATGCGAGATGTCGCGCGCCTCGACAAAAAACTGGTAAACGCCATCCGTTAAAAATTCAGGATTGTAAATAATTTTACAACTGTTGTTGGGCAGGGATGCCGGGATGAACTGAAGTTTTTCAAGGCCGTTTTGCATAAAGTAAACCCTTGACTTGGTGCTGCTTCCCGGGGCCTGTAAATATACCCTGAAGCAGGCGGTGTCGTTCAATGCAAGGTATTTATTTTCATCTTTGAGGGATATCTGTATTTCGGGTTTTGAAGAAACAATATCGCCGTCAAAAATATGAACGCCATCGAAAGTTACATCAAGCATGGGGTTGATGCGGTCCCTGTCGACCAGAAATTTTATTTCCCCGATATTGTTAAAATGTGTTTGTTCAATCTGGTCGTAATCGGGGTTAACTTCGATCCACAAACTGTTGAGCCCGCCAAGATTGCTGGTAGAAAAGGTAATGGTGTCAATCAGGATATCTCCTGAAGGATGAGGCCTGTGCCTGAAAGAGCCTAAAGGATGAATAATCATGTTCTTATCCACCACCCAATATTTGATAAGCAAGCTGTCCATATCATAATCGCTGATGTTTTTTGTGGCGGTAGAGAACAAAATATTTTCACCTTCTGCAATGGTGTCATTGTAAAAAATAAAATGAAAAGAAGGGTTTAGCGCCGTTTCCGGGACGCCCTCGTACAATACCTGCCAGCGTAGCATTTGGGCGGGAGTATGCAACGAATCATCCCGCATAGAAACAGCCAGCTTAAGATAGGGATAAACAGCCGCATTGATCCTTGTACTCAGGTTATAAATATCAGAGGAATCGGGGGGGAGGTTTTTTATCAACGTATCGGTCTGCCCGTTGAATTTAATGCCCAAAACAAAAAGTTTTGCACTATCGGTATTCAGTGATTCCAAAGGTCTTTTCCGCCAGTGCAGCGAGCCCCAGGACGAGGCAGGCCCGATAAGCTCAGATTTAATGTATCCTTCATTCCATTTTGAACTGACACTATCGTAGAGTTTGATGATGGAGGAAATGGCAGAACCTTGTAGTTCATGGGCAGAACCGATGGCGCCTCCTTTTTGGCCAAAAATAATATAGGGTATGTTGTTAGGTAATGTCCGTATTTGAGAGCTTCCGAACGATTCAAAACTCTGGTACAGGTCTTCGCTGTAACTTTCAGCATTATGATTCCGGTGGCTGTAAGCAAGTATGTAATTGCCATCAGGAACCGTGTTATTAATGAAGTTGCGCATGGCTTCGCGTTCAGCAAAAGTGTTGCATGAAAATTCCCATCCGGCTTCGGTTTCCGGTTGCGGCATGTTATAATTGAGCCAGGGATTTCCGGATACGGAATCAATGACCGCGATGATCATTCCGTTTCCTGACGGGCCCATGTATGCCCACTGAAATTTCATCACATTGTTGACTTTGTAATACTCGTCCTGCCAGGCGATATAGGGATAAAATCCTGTCTGGCAGGTGATGGATTTTTCATCATTTACAAAATCAAAGCGGCGTTGCGGCTTGTTATAAGCAACATATTGATAATCGTCGTTTTTAAACTGAAAAAAATGGGCCTGGCCCCAGCCTCTTTTGCCCATGATATATTGAAACGAACTTTCACGCCAGTTATAGTCGTGCTGTGCATTTGAGTCGATGCTTACCCGCCAGAAATATACGATACTGTCGGTAGTTATTGGGTAGGTGGGTGTCCAGGGAACAACACCTCCCGACTGGTTAATATGAAAAGTCTGTTTTACGGGGCTGTTGAAGGCGTCGGTGGTATCGAGCTGAAATTCATAATCAAAAGGCCCTATAAATGCATCACTGGTGGAGGCTTTTAAAGTTACGGGAAGGGCAGGTATCACGGCATATTTATAGGGATAAACTGGTATGATATCGGATGACTTGATCATCAGTTGAACCTCCGTAATATTATTGATTTCTGATAATTCTTCAATGGTTTGGTAACAATCAAGGTAAATTCTGAATTTGTTCAATCCGGGGCCATTGACGACGTCGACGGGGATTTTTATCGTGAGCGTGTCTTTGAACAATGGCGCTTTTATTTTGTTGAAATAATTAACGGTAGTAACTCCATTCGGGAAGGTACGGGTAGTTTGTACTATTATAGAATCATTGATCGCTCTTCCAATGTTTGTCGAAACAATATGGATGTTGAAAGAATCAAGGTCGGAAGTTACCTGCGGCGGTGAAAAATATACATTGGGAGGCGTAATCATATAATCAGGCTTCGCAAAAGAGTTTAATATGATCGCCGGGTCACCGTGCAAAACCATGGTGAGGCAATTTTCTTTTAATACCAGGTTGGGGCCTTGTAACGAATCAATAGTGTTTTTTATGATTTCGCCTATAGGCTTTCCGTAGCTTTTATAACTGATCTGGTGGTATAATTCGTCCGAGTAAACATTTAGTGCCCAGGGAATCCCTAAGGATATTGATGCCAGAAAGCCGATAGCCCCCTTGTCTTCGATGAGGATAAACTCTTCACTGGTGCTGTATGTGTCCAGAAAAATATCCCCTGCCCAGCAGGAGTTGCCAAGGATAAAAGGATATTTGCCGTAATTCTGATATTCCGAGGGCACATCTACCGAAACGTCAAACCCTGTGGAGGCAGCGTGTCCGAAGAAAGTCATCATGGTAACACCGTTATTTATAAGGGTTTTCAGGGAGTCTGACAGATTGGCCTGCATCGGTGCGGATGATGTTTTCAGGAACGTCTGTACTTCGCCGCCAAATAATGGGTCTTCAATAGTTTGTTTATAATGATTTAAATAGGCAGCAAGCTGGGTCTGTTCCTGGGCATTACCACCACCGCCAAAATGCAGGATGGTTTTCATCCACTCCTCGGGAGTCTGCTGGGCAAGCTCAAATTGGATGATCTTATCAAGGTAAATAGCAACATCTTCGGGAGTTCTGGCGCTGAGGCGTCCGGTTCCTACTGCCGGCTTGTACAGGCTGTCTGTGATGCCCTGCGAAAAAAGCAGGTCAGAAGGCGGATAGCCAAAAGAGGGCACTAATGTCAAAGCATCGTGATATGCGTCTTTTCTGTATTGCGGAAGGGAGCCGTCGGAAGCAGCCCGGTAGCCCTTACCAATGAGGAACAGGCCTCTGGGTTTTTCCCCGAAATAATGAAAAGCAAACCTTACAAAATTTCTTATGGAAAAAGATGATTTCAGTATCCCGTAGCCAAACTGATCGTATAAATGTTCTACATTCAGCGTCATGGCATGGTAACCGGTTGTGTTCCGGTAATTTTTATAATTTTCAGCTTCATTCAACAACGATGGATGGGTAACAATCAAATAGTCTGTAAACTCAGTGTTGGCAATGGTCTGATAATTGATAAATTTGGCGTCACCATTAACGGGATAGATCTTGTTTATGCTATTGATGGAATTGTCGGAGGTAAGGTAGCAGTATTTTTCGTTTCCCGAATTTGTCAACAGGCATTTGTAGGCAGTGCCATCGTACACAACTTTTATGCGCCGGTGGTTGGTTATATCGTATAACCTTGAAGTGTCGCCCGCAACAACATTGAAGTTGGTGAAATTCAACAGTGATTTTGCCTGTAATCCATCAACCGCTGAAAAATAAAAAGAGGAATTACCTCCAAGATTCAGGGTGTGCGGGTATTTAACTTCTATATAGGCCACGGTATTTCTGTCGGAACCCACCCCGAGATCATTCACCGAACTGAAGACAAACGGGGTGGTGCTGCTGCCTAATTGTGAAACAGGTACCTGGTAATTATAGCGAAGCACCTTATACCCGGAGAACAGGGTGTCTATGGTCAGCCCTGCAAAGCTAATGTTCAGGTGATGATCGATGACGGCTGTCGCAAAATTTGATTGGCCCAGAACAACAAATTCAACACTCGCGACTGGGCCGCTTGCGTATTTGTTGGTTGTCGGTATGTTTTTCGTGATGCTTTGTCCGACATTAAAACCATTATCAAACCAGCCCTCGTTTGCCGTATATTCAGGATCTGTGATGCCGCCCGAATTTGTTTCTCCTGCAAAATATACGGAAGTGTAATTTTCGCGCGATGTTTTAAAAATGTATGGAGCAGGGTTGTACGATGCAAAATTCACATCGTTGTCAGGTTGCATCCTGTGGTTGCTGAACGAGGTGTTCCATGTGATAAAATAAACTGAGGAATCGCTGAAGAGGCTGTATGCTTTGTTGGCCTGTCCTTCTGGGTTTTTATAAAGGGGGGTGTCAAGCGAACCATCATTTTTTTCAGCATAAAACTCAATATAGTCGCCGGGATTGAAAATGTTATCACTCTCTCCCCTGATAAAAATATATTGTTCGACACCTTTATTAAATACCTGAATATTGCGGGGATTAACGCTTCCTACCGGGAATCCGGCATTAAGCAATGCGCTGTAATTAATGCGGTAAACGCCGTTTTCGTGAATATAAACTTTATAATACGATTGTGTATAGTTGATCCATTCATTCCCGTATTGTTGTGCAATGATGGGTTTATACAAGAGCAGGGAGAAAATGAAAATAAAAAATAAAAGTTTTTTCATAAGCATTATTTAAATTCGCCCTAATGTTTGTTTTTGTCTTCGCCTGTAGTTTTTTTACGGTTGATATTTATTTTAACGGAAAAAACATGTGAGTAAAGCGCAATGGAGGCATTGCCCACATCAGTAAAAGCATAATCAATAGCTACAATTTTTTTGATCACGATACCCACCCCGATATTGGGTTGAAAAGATATTTTTTTCTTGCCGTCAAGGTTGGTTTCTTTCTGGATGTTTCCGAAGCCTCCCCTCAGGAAAACGATTTCGTTATACCCGAATTCCAGCCCGGCATGTGGGTCGATAGAAATGGGGTTGCTTCTGATGAGTACGTTCCGTTTACCGTCGAAGGTCATATCAAGATCTATTGCAACGAGCGCGGAAAACTTTTTCGGGAAATCGAAACGGCGGGCTGCGCCAAGGTTCAGACGCGGCAATGTTAGTTCGAGGGAATTTTCAGGTATCTCGTTACCTGTGCGGGTAAACACTTCTTTTGTGGCGTCGTTGAGATTGTATTTCCAGGCATTGAAGGTCGAAGTAATATCCCGTGCCATGGCGCCGAAATGCCATTTTTTAAGATCATACTGCACGCCCACATCTAACCCGAAACCCCATGAATGTGCGAAAGAACCCACTTTCCGGTAAATGATCTTCGCACTACCGCCATAGCGCAAGCCTTCAATTTTCGATTTACGGGCGTAGGAGAGAAGTACCGCATAATCGGCAGCCGAAAAAGTGGTGATACGGTCGTAATCAATATTCCCCTGGGCATCGATCAGTTCCGTAGTGTTGGGGATGTCGTCAACGCCAAAGCGTATAAAGGTTAACGCAGCGGTGCTTTTATCGTCGATCTGCACCGACAGCGCGCCGTAATCGTATTTGGCAATGCCTGCAAAATACTCTGAATGCATCAGTCCCACCTGGAACATGGAAGGTATCATCGTGAGGCCGGCAGGATTCCAGTATCCCGAAGTAACATCATTGACAAAAGAAGTATTCGAATTTGACATTCCGAGCGCACGGGCGCCGACGCCTATTGATAAAAATTCGTTGCTGTATTTGGGCGCCTGGGCATAGGTATAGCCCAAAAGCGTGAAAAATAACACGGTAAGTGCAAAAACTTTACGGATCATCCCTGGCTTTGGTTTTTTAGTTGTCTATTAGTAACGGAAAAACTGATAGTTAATTATTGACACACATAATTTGCACCATAAAGATACAAAAAAAATAGAAATTCAATCAGAATTCAATTAATGGCAAATAATAATTTGGTATGCTGCCAGATGTGTGTTACGGTGCTCTGCACCTTAATTCTGTTTGTGTTTAATTTTTCTATAAATATTTTCGGTGCGCTGCACCTCTTTTTTCATAAAATTAGTAATATTTCGGATAAAAGAATCGTAATTATTGAGAATGCGAATCCATTAATTTATTTTCTGAAGTTTCTTTTTTGAATGCAAATGATATAAGGTGCATCGCACCGTCATATTTATAGCCGGAGAATTTATTTTAGGATATTTAAGGTACAGCCTGCCTGTTCGGCAGACAGGCATAGCGTAATATAGTGCCAATATTAACGAAAAAAATCCAAATGAAAATAGGATTGTGAATATGTATTGGCCATTTGGATGTGTGTTACGGTGCTCTGCACCTTAATTCTGTTTGTGTTTATTTTTTCTATAAATATTTTCGGTGCTCTGCACCTCTTTTTTTCATAAAATTAGTAAAATTTTAGATGAAAAATCGTAATTAATTATGAATGCGAATCCGGCAATTTAAGTCCCGAAATGTCCTTTTTGAATGCAAGCGATATAAGGTGCATCGCACCGTCATATTTATAGCCAGAGAAATTTATTTTAGGATATTTAAGGTACATCGTACCGCAATATAATGCCAAAATTAACCAATCCCCATGGTTGCGATATATTGCACGAAGTTTATTCGAAAAATTCCTAATCGAAAGAAGAAATATCATTGAAAAATTCAAACACATATTCATCTGAATATTTGATTTCATTGTTTTTAAGCATTTCCAGATATTCATCTTTAAATGATTTTTTCTTGTGATGTGTTTCCTGATTCAAAACATATTTTATAACCCTATCCACTTGAGAATGGGAATGGGTAAAAGCTCCGTAACCCCTTTGCCAGTCAAATTTGTATTTTGAAAATCCATTTTGTTTAACCCATGAATTTGTTGATGTTTTAATTTCTTCAACCAAATCAGGGATTAAATGGTTTAGGTTATATCCGATCAAAATGTGGATATGGTCTGGCATTGCATTTATAGCCAGTATCTTATGTTTGTGATTCTGAACAATTCCGGTTATGTATTTTTCCAGATCATTTTTCCAATGCCTGGAAATCAATGCGTTCCTGTGTTTTACTGCAAAAACCAAATGAAAATAGGATTGTGAATATGTATTGGCCATTTGGATGTGTGTTACGGTGCTCTGCACCTTAATTCTGTTTGTGTTTAATTTTTCTATAAATATTTTCGGTGCTCTGCACCTCTTTTTTCATAAAATTAGTAATATTTCGGATAAAAGAATCGTAATTAATTGAAAATGCGAATCCATTAATTTATTTTCTGAAGTTTCTTTTTTGAATGCAAATGATATAAGGTGCATCGCACCGTCATATTTATAGCCGGAGAATTTATTTTAGGATATTTAAGGTACATCGTACCGCAATATAATGCCAAAATTAACCAATCCCCATGGTTGCGATATATTGCATGGAGTTTTTTTGATTAAAAATCCTAATCGTAAGATTGTTTCAGCCTAAATAATCGGACAAGATTATTTCAGATTGCTGGTCAGGCGTTCAAGTTCGATCTCGGCAACTTTGGCCTGATATTGCAGGTTGACCAGTAAATACGCCGAATTTTCGTAACTCTGCTGAGCCGCTTTCAGGTCGAGAATCGTGGATTGATTTAGCTGAAATTTTTGTAACACAAGATCCATCAGCTTTTCTGATAACTCAAAGGAAGCTTGTTGAGACTCCAGTTGAGTCAGTGCATTTTGGTAGGTTTGGTACGTTTTTAATGCCGAAGAAGTCAGGTCGTTCATTAAATTTTCTTTTTGCAGCCTGGCGTTGCTGATGTTTAGCAGCGCTTCTTTTTGCTTTATCCTGTATGTGCCGCCGTTAAATATCGGGATCTTCAGGTTCAGCCCGGCATAAGGCCCGTAACTCCGATATAAAGAAGCGTATGCCTTGTTGTTTTGATTATAATTAAAATCATAGGATGTGTTCAGTTGAAGTGAGGGATAACGTAGCGCCCTGACCTCTTTGGCGACTTGTTCATTGATCTTTATTTGTTGTTCTGCTGATAAATACTGGTAATTGTCTTTAATAAAGACAAGCACAGAATCCATCTGTATCTCCGTGTCGATATTTATGGTGCTGTCATCAATCATAAACGGCTGAAATTGTTTGACACTCATCAGTTGCAGAAGTTCGGTCTTTGAATTTTCAACAACAAGCTGTTGCGAACTGTAATTTTGTTGGCAGATGTTCAGGTCGATCTGTGCCTGCATTTCGTCTGCATCATTGGCCAGGCCTACATTTTTCCGTTCGTTGATGATCTCTGATTTTTTTTGAGAAATATCTATAGTGCTTCGGATTATTTTCAGATAACTTTCCTGTCTGATGATGTCGTAATATTTGAGCATGATGGCCGCGAGCGTGTTCTGAATCTCCTGGTTGAGTTCTAAAAAACCCTGATCCTGCAGGTATGTCAGCCGTTTTTTTGCAGACAGTACTTTTAGCCCGTTAAACAAGGTGATGCTTGCCGATATTTCAGCGCCCAAATTATTGCCCAAAGAATTATTCACGTTTGAAACAGTTCCATCGCTATATTCTTGATGAATGTTGTATAGTGATGCATTATCGCTGACCGCAGCATTTATCGACGGCAGCCCTCCGGCGATTCCATAATTGTTGTTGATCTTGTTTATTTCGGCATTGTTACGTGCGATGCGGATATCGAAATTGTTTTTTAATGCCGAATCAATTGCCATTTCCAGTGTGAGCGGTTGCTGCGCCCAAACCGAAAATGGTATTAAAAAACAAAAAAACAAAACGAATTTTTTCATCAGCATTCTTATTGATTAGGTAACAATATCGTCAACATTTTCTTTTTCTTTTTCGTGTTTGCCAGAGATATAGGTGTACACAGCCGGTATCACAAACAACGTAAGCACCAGTGAAAATAATATGCCGCCCACGATCACGATGCCAAGCGGGATTCTGCTGGTGGATGCCGCACCAAAGCCGATGGCAATAGGCAGTGCGCCCAGCGATGTTGCCAGGCTGGTCATCAGGATCGGCCTTAAGCGCTGGGTTGCCGCTTCGACAATTGCCTGGTTTTTCGGAATGCCCGAAACTCTTTTTTTATTGGCAAATTCCACGATCAGGATACCGTTTTTGGTGACCAGCCCGATCAGCATGATCATGCCGATCTCGGAAAAAATATTCAGCGTCTGGCCAAAAACCCATAAACAGAGGAATGCCCCGGCAATAGCCAGCGGCACTGTCAGCATGATGGTCAACGGATCTTTAAAGCTTTCGAACTGTGCGGCTAAAACAAGGTAGATCAGCACCAGCGCTAAAATAAAGGCATAGGCCGTATTTGAAGAACTTTCGGCATAATCCCGTGAGGGCCCGCTGAGAGAGGTCTGGAAACTCTCGTCAAGCAATTTGTCAGCGATAGACTGCATGACCTCAACGCCATCGCCTATTGTTTTTCCGTCAGCCAGCGAAGCCGAAACCGTAGCAGATTTATAACGGTTGTAATGATAAATAGTCGGCGGATTTGCGTTATTAACAATGTTGATCACGGACGTCAGCGGTATCAAATCCCCTTTATTGCTGCGGACATATAATTTGGAAATATCGGCAGATTCCTGACGGTCTTTCATGGCAACCTGGCTGATGATCTGGTATTGTCTTCCGTTCATGGTGAAATAGGCTAAACGGCGGCCACTGAAGGCACTTTGCAGGACTTCTGCAATATCCGTAACAGTAAGTCCGAGTTCCCGCGCCTTGATCCTGTCGATGGTAATATCAACTTCGGGCTTGTTGAATTTTAAATTTACATCCACATTTTGAAATGTCTTATCTGCCCGTGCTTCATCCAGAAATTGCGGGATGACACTTTTTAATTTCTCAAAATCAAGATTTTGAAGTACGAACTGCACTGGCAAGGATCCCCGGGAACCCATGCCTACCGAAATGGTCTGTTCTTCTATCGGAAAGATCCTGACATCCTTGAATCGTGAAAGTTTTTTTGATAATTCTTTTGCTATTTCTGATTGCGATTTGTCACGTTCAGAAACCGGAACCAGGCCGATCATTCCTCTGCCGCTGTTTAATCCGGAACTTCCGTATCCGGGAATAGTAAGCGTCGTGAAACTGTTTTCCGGTATGGAGTCAAGAATAAAACTGCTGATCTTGTCTCCGACCTCCGACATATAGGCATAACTGGCGCCTTCGGGCCCCGTCATCGACAAATTGATATTGCTTTTATCTTCTAAGGGGGCAACCTCGCTCTGAATATTTTTTCCGATAAAAAATATCAATAAAAAGCATACAGCCACAATTCCCCAGGAATACCTACGGTGCCTGATAAAACGTTCGATCAAATTTTTATAACCATTTTCCATTCCTTTGAAAAAAGGTTCTGTTTTGGTGTAAAACTTTGTTTGCTGAGCGTTCTTTTTATTCAGGTAAATGTTTAAAACCGGTGTGATGGTCAGTGAAACAAAGGCGGAAACTAAAACTGCACAGGCCAGCACAATTCCGAATTCGCGGAACAAGCTGCCTACAAACCCCTGAAGGAATAATACCGGGATAAAAACGATGGCAAGAGTCAGCGAAGTGGCAATGATCACAAAAAATATTTCTTTGCTGCCGTCAATAGCGGCTTTTCTGACAGGTATCCCTCTTTCGATCCTCCGGTAAATATTTTCCGTAACAACGATACCGTCATCCACCACCAGCCCTGTTGCCAGAATAATGGCCAGCAGTGTAAGGATATTGATAGAAAACCCGGCAATATACATAATGAAAAAAGTGGAGCTGAGCGAAATGGGAATATCTATCAATGGCCGCAAGGCGATAAGCCAGTTCCTGAAAAAGAAAAGAATGACCAGGATGACTAATCCGAAAGATATGGCCAGCGTTTCGCTGACTTCGGTCAATGATCGTCTGACATTGGTAGTCTTATCTAACAAAGTTGTAAATATGATGTCGCTTTTTTGTGATTTTCTTATTTCTTCGAGGCGTTTGTTGAATTCATCAGAGATGTTTATATAATTTGCCCCGGGCTGCGGGACGATAGCGAGCCCCACGCCGTTTACACCGTTCAGTTTCCAGCTTTGTTCGTAAGTTTCCGGGCCTATTTCCACTTTGGCCACATCGCTCAGTCGTACAATGTCATCCTGGGTTTCGCGGATGATCAGGTTTCTGAAATCTTCTTCCGTGGTAAGTTTTCCCATGGACCTGATGGTGAATTCCGTTTTATTTCCATAGAGCTTTCCGGAAGGGATTTCAACATTTTCTTTGTTCAGTATACCGGAAATATCGTTAAATGTAATATTGTAGGCATTCATTTTGTCGGGATCGATCCATAAGCGCATCGCCGGGCGTTTCTGGCCAAAAATATTCACGGCGCTCACTTCGGGGATGGTCTGAAATTTATTCTGAAGAACATTTTCAGCATAATCGCTCAATTCAAGCAGGCTTTTGCTGGGGCTCTGAATAGCCATCATAATGATCCATTCGCTGCTGGCATCTGCTTTAGAAACTACCGGCGCCGCATCAATATCCTTAGGCAGGTTCCGCATGGCCCTGCTTACCTTATCGCGGACATCGTTGGCTGCAGCTTCCAGGTCGGCATCAATGTTGAACTCCACGGTGATCCTGCTGTTGCCCACTGAACTTGATGATGTGATCGTTCTGATGTCGGGGATACCGTTGATTTCTTTTTCAAGCGGTTCGGTGATCTGACTTTCGATGATGTCGGCATTGGCGCCTGCGTATGATGTGGAAACAGAGACTATCGGCGGGTCAATGGCCGGAAATTCTCGTACCCCAAGAAAAGTGAACCCGATAATACCCAATAAAATAATGAACAAATTCATTACCGTTGCGAAGATCGGTTTGTTTATCGAAAGTTCAGAAATGTTCATTTTGCTTGTTTAACTCCGGGCCTTTTAGAAACTCCAGGTGCTTTAATGCTAAATTATTTTTTAATACTGCTTTTATTAATTCCTTTTATTTTTACCGTGGCATTGGGCCTTACAAATAAAACCCCGCTCACCACGACACTGTCGCCAACGTTAAGTCCGCTTGATATCTCGGCGAAATCGGCTGTTCTTGTCCCTATTTCAACATTGACAAATTTTGCTTTCCCCTTTTTTATAACAACAACCTGGTTGGAGTAGGCATCGGGAATGATAATATTGGTAGGGACAATGATTCCTTTTGAGTCTTCTTTCAGATATACTTTTACAAAAGCCCCGGGGATCAGCGTACCTTCTCCTAGCCGTGCCCTTACTTTGAGGTTTCGGGTTGCCGTGCTTATCTGGGGCTCAATCGCACTGATAACAGCGTTTAACTCATTATCGGAATTGTTGGCTTTAATCACAATATTTTTCCCCACGCTGATCATCTTTTCGTAGGATTCCGGGATTGAAAAATCAATTTTTATTTTATCGGTTTGTTGCAATGTGCCGATAAGCGTTTGCGGAGTAACGTATGCGCCTGCGCTCACCTGCCGCAGGCCCAGTTTTCCGCTGAACGGAGCCTTGATGATAGTTTTATCGATCTGAGTGTTTAAGACACTGATATTGGCTTTGTAAAGATCTACCTTACTCAGGGCTTCGTCGTAGTCGGCCTGGTTGATGCCGTTTATGGCCAAAAGTTTTCTCAGGCGTTCTTCGGTTTTGGTTGCCAGATCTAACTGAACCTGCACCTGTTTTAGCTGTGCCTGCAGTTCAGCATCGTTGATCTTTGCAAGCACTGCCCCTTTTGAAACAGAACTTCCGTCAGGAATGTTCAGATAGGTGAGGCGTCCGCTGATTTCCGGGCGAAGCTCCACCATGTCCTCAGAAAGCACGTTGCCGTTTACCTCTATGGTTTTAGGAAAACTCTCTTCATGGGCAATAATGATATCCACAGGGACGGGGGCAGGCTCTTTTTTTTGTTTATCGGCGCCGTTTTTACACGACATCAGCAATAACAGGCATATCGGAATTATCAAAAATCTAATAAAATTCATAATCAGAAATAATAGTGAAGTAATTTTTACAAAAATACTTGAATTAATAAGAAAATAAGAAATTAATAGTTAAAAGTCGCAGTAATATATAATTTGAAAAATACGCCGTTGAATTTTGATTATTTAGACATCAAAATTGAAAAAAACTTGCGGAAGATTTATATTTTTTATCTTTACTCTTCAATAATTCCCACGAATGAAAAAAACAGGATTATTCGTATTGTTTTTGTTTTCGCTTTTTAACGCGCGCTCAGAAATTAATATTGGCAACAGCGTTGAATGGCTTTGCGCCGACGCAGGACTGATAGCCACGGGCAAACTTAAGAGTTATGCAAAGGCAGAGGCCGGAAACAACCTTTGGATATGCACCATTCAAACAATGGAAATACTGAAAGGCACCACGGAAAGCCCCCTGGATTTTACAATAAATAACATTGCCGAAGACAGCCTGAAAAAATATGTTTCGGAACAAACGACGTTGCTGATTTTTTTGAAGGAAAGTGAAAACCCATTTAAAAACAAAAAGCTCAAGACATCGTGGTACATCATGGAAACATACAACTCGGTACCCGCTTTGATAAATCTCTTCAACCCGCAGGAAACGCTGATTACGGCACATACTTTTTCAGTGTTGAATTATCGTGAACTTATTATTTCTGTTTGCCGCCTTTGTCTTAAAAAGATCGCTGAATACGAAATTCAGGGGGAAACGGTTTTTATGAACTATCTTGAGATACCATTTCAGACACCGGCTTACGGCCTTTTATACTCCGGCAGCGCTTGTTATCTTACTGTTCCGGATTTTATGTTCCCCGAATCAAAAGAAAAACTGTATTAAATTTATGAAAACAAAAATTGAAATAAGCACTCCCGAACAACTTCGTGAAATCCTTTTTGGCTTCCGTGTCAGCCGTGTGATACTTACCGCTTTTGATCTCGATATTTTTACCCATGTAGCTCCCGGTGGTTCCGGTTCTGTGTTCGTAGCCCAAAAAATCAAAACAGACGCCCGTGCCACCGATCGCGTAATGAACGCCCTGTGTGCCATCGGCCTGCTCGAAAAGAAGAAAAACAAATTTTACCATACTGTTTTTTCGGGAAAATATTTGTCGAAGAAAAGTCCGCACTATTTGCAAGGGTTGATGCATACGGCGAATATGTGGGACACCTGGTCAACGATGACCGAAATGGTAAGAACCGGAAAAACACAACGTGACAAAGTTGAAAGCCGCAAAAGCGAACTCTTTTCAGAAGCTTTTATCGGCGCCATGCACGAGAGGGCCGCACAGCAGGCCAAAGGTGTGCTCGACAAATTAAACCTGAAAGACATCAGGCATTTTCTGGATATCGGCGGAGGTTCCGGTGTATATGCCATGGACTTTGTGAAGCGGAATACCGAAAACAAAGCAACGGTATTTGATTTGCCCGACATTATCCCGATTACAAAAAAATATGTAAAAAACGAAGGATTGACCTGTCGCTTCAGTTTTATCTGCGGCGATTACAACAAAGATGCCTTCGGCAGCGGCTATGATATGGCGTTTCTTTCGGCGGTGATCCATATCAACTCTTCAAAACAAAATGCAAAATTGGTGAAAAAGTGTTTCGAAGCCCTGAATGCCGGAGGACAGATAGTGATACAGGATCATGTGATGGACGAGGACAGGACATCGCCTTATGGTGGCGCTTTGTTTGCCATGAATATGCTGGTAGCCACCGAATGCGGCGATACCTATACCGAAAGCGAAATCAAAGGCTGGCTGAAGGATGCGGGATTTTCTGAAATAAAACGGATAGAAACTTTCAATAATGCGATGATTGTTGGGAGGAAAAAAATGGGGAAACTTAGGGGGACTTCAAAGAATTGAATTTCAGATGTGTTTTTATCTCCATTGCATGTGTTGCGGATGCGAGTGTAATGGGGATTCATTTTGATAAAGTAATTTTTGTTACTTTCCATTCGCCTTGCCAACCAACTAATGCAGGAGAATAAAAATTAATTGTTGATGCTTGTTGATTTATTGCAGGGAATTTGCATGAAATATTAGCTGATTCTGTGGGACTTAAGTCTATTTGCTTAACATGATCATTAAACTTGACTTGATTACCGCCTTCAAAACCATTAATGGATATATATTTTTTTCCCAGGTCATCAACAATAAACAACCTATTATCAATAATATTATTCCAGTCAGTGTATGTACTAGTAGCGAATAGCAGTAAGTCCTTGATTTCCCCAGCTTTAATTCTAAAAGTAAGTTTAAAATAATTTATATTATTTTCATAGCTTAGAAGTTTAATATATATACCCTTGCTTGAATACCTGTAATTACCACGGCTATCTGAGAGAAGAAATTCATTACTTGCACATGAAAAATTTCCATAACTCAAAGAAGTTGTACCATTATCTGTGCTTTTTATATTTCCCGTAGTTGGAGATTCTATAGAACTTAAATTTGTGAATGAACCAAATACCCATCCGATTTTACCATTAAAATTTATTTTGTACCAATAATCAACAATGCCATTTATGTTTTCAGAATTACCTTTTTCGAGCACTTCGCAAACATCACCGGTATTGAGTTGCATAATTACACTAGCGTTTGTAGATGGGGCTGTACGAATATTTACCCGATTGCCTTTTATTATTAAAGTTGTTTCTGTATTTAATTTTTGTTGAGATGTTGCTTTCATCTCTATTTCATTAGCAAGCTCAGCGGCAGCAATTGAGTCGGCAATTGCTATTGACTTTATTGAATCTTCCATTCTGTAAATATTTCTATATGCTTCATCCGCGTATCTTCCAAATGCCTGATATCTGTCAAGATAAGCACTATATGATTCTACGGTGTTAGTTTTTTTGGCTTCCTCCCAAACATTTTTTTCATCCAAATAAGGCATAATAACCAAAAAATATACCAGCACAATGCCAAGAATTACACATGCAGATACCCCTAGTAATATATATAACTTCACTTTTCTTTTTGCAGAATTTTTTAAAATATTAATTTTTTCAAATAATGATTTGTAATCTTCATTATCTGGATAAAATTCAATAGATTTGGCAATAAAGTCACCAGCTGACTTAAATTCATCAGTATCATATTTATATTTAGCTGCTTCAAACGATGCAATAGCAAATAGTTTTCTGCAATTTTCAGTTTTATTAATTTGATAAGCCTGTTCAAAAATCTCGATTGTTTTATCGTAATTCTTTTGGGAAAGTTCATATTCTGCACGATAAATATAAATTTCTTCAAGGGCCCTTTTTATCATATCTTCCGAAGAATTATGAAAAGGTGAAAAATCGATTTCATTAATTAGTTTTCGCACAGCCTTATCAGAGCCTTGTGTTTTAATCAATGCATACACATAATAAAACAACGACTTATTTTTATCTTCAATTTTTTCCACTTTGGTTATCACAGATTCAAGTAATTCGTCAGCTTTTTTAAAATCGTTTGCCTTACAGGCGTCAATACCGATGTGCATTTTTGCCTTGATATTATCCGGCGATAATTCATAAACTTTTAGCCAGGCATCATGGGTTTTAACTAAATCATCATCCATTTGTGATAATATGTTAGCTTTCTTTACCCAAACATCTTTATCATTCGGTTTTATTTCAATGATCCGCTCAAGATAAGCCAATGCCTCGTTGCCCTTACCTGCTTGAATGGCCATGTCGGCTAAATCTGTAAGCAGAAAAATATCGTCAGGCTTGCTTTGTAACAACCGCTGGCCAATCTCTATGGCATCATTAATATTCGCGGTTTCCTTGTACGATTTATAAAGCAGGCCGGGCGCAAAAGAATCATTTTCATCAATGGCAAGTATTTTAAGTAAAACCGTGATTGCATCTTTAAATAGAAGTTTATTGTAAAGAAATTGTGCATATTCTTTTAATAACCCTGTATCCAAAGGGTTCAACCTTAGCTTATCTTCAAACACTGATTTTTGAGCTGCATCTTTGGGGTTTAGCTTTGATTCAGAAACCAGTGATTCTCCGCAATTTTTACAAAACTTTTTTTCATCGGGATAATTGAGATTACATTTTGCACATGTTTTCATAATTTGTCAGTATTATAATAGCAAATAAAAATTAATCCATCAAACTATAATTTTGCTCCGCAATTTTCACAAAAATTTGATAATGTCTGAGCGCTTTTTCCGCAGTTTGAACAATAAATAGTTGAAGAAGGGTTTTTCTGAAAGGAAGGTTTTGATTCCACGACCGAAAATTTTGAGTAATTAAAGAATACGGTGACAAACAAATAGATGACATTAATGAGGGTTAAATAAAAACCTGTTGACAGCGTTTCAATGACTCTGCCATTGCTTCTTGATTCTTCTTCAAGATAAATTATAAGTACAAGAAAAAGCAGCATCACAATCATCATGAATATCTTCGGGAAACGAAGCGCCCTGGCATTTTTGCTTACCGATTGAATGATGATCATGATGACGGAACAAATAGGCATTGCAAGCAACAGAAAAGGCAGAAGTATATAAAAATTATCTTCATCAAAATCGTGAATATATTCAAGAGATTCTGCAATTTTAGTAATTATTTCTGCTGCCGAACCATTCATTCCCCATACGCTAATCCAGGGTAGAAAAAAGGAAACTAGGATTATTGCCGCAGCAACGATTGTTAAGATTTTTTGTGTTAAGTTTTTGGCTATCATAATTATCGGTTTAATATTATACTCATAAGGCTTTTCAGTTAAGCCCCCCGATAATCCTACCGGGGCAGGCCGTTTTTTTAATGGGTTCTGGTCTCCACTGTTTTTATTATTAATAAGTGTTAGTCGCAAGTTTGAACATGATATAGTTTTTAGTTTTTATAAAGTAACCATATTACAATATTGACAGAAAATATTTTTATGGGAAGCAACTAAGTGCATAAATTTTATATTTCTCATTTACCTTTTTTATGCAAGGTATGTACATTCCGACATCCTCAATCAAATACTCCCCTTTTTTTATTACATCCTCACAGGTTTCAAAATCGGAGCGGTATCCTCTGTATTTTTTGCTCTTTATTGATTCCTTTGTACTACTTGTAAATATTTTATCATATTTTGATAAAAACTGTGTATTGTCATTACAACGTAAAGATGGTGTTTGGCTGTAAGAATCGGTACATTTATCTAGTAATGGGAAATTAATCATTTTTGCAATGCTGTTTTTGTCATCGGAGTTAACAGCTTTTGCAAGGTCATCAATAAATACTTTGATGTCCCCGTGATTCTCAAAATCATAACTTACTATTTGCTCAAATTTAGCGATTGAATCTTGCTTGGCGATTGAATCAAGTTTGGCTTGAAGAACTTTTTCTTTAGCGCTTGGTCCACATGCACTGAATGTAATCATTCCTGCAATAATAATTGTCAATAATTTTTTCATTTTTTATAATTTATTACTTATATCCTACTCATTTTGCTTTTCGGGTTTCGGCCCGTTTTTATTAATACAGGCAGTTCCAATTATTTTATTCTTTTATCAGTCTTCGGAATCAAAACGCCCTGATCGCCCTCACGTTAGCTTTTGAAGTAATCGTGTACCGATAGTTGCCATTTGCAGCAGCACAATTAAAAGTTTGACACCATGCACCAGGAGAATTGTATGTGTCAATTTGTTCTGTTGAACTCCAGTAATCAGTGCAAACTCCAAAATTTCCGATCTCTGAACTACCAAGATTTTGAAAAAGAAGTTGCAGCTCATCTTTAGATGGAAGATACCAATCTGTATATCCGTCGATTTCTAAATCATAACAAATTTTTGCAGCATAACTACCATTGCCGTATGCGGTAACTATAGTGTTTGTATTCGTATTGCCTGTCCCGATTCCACTTCCACTTGCATAGGTTGGATTATCATCACCATTAAACCATGTAATATTATTTGCCTGATTTGCTTTTGCGCAAATTAAACCGTGCTCGTCTGTATCATCAATATAGAATATTATCCCTCCCTGATATTCATCACCAATATTAAAAAACAGCTTTTTTTTACACCCCGTAAAAATTATTGCTGATGTAGCAATAAAAATCATTGAAAACATAAAAAATTTTTTCATAATTATTTTGATTTTAGCTTATCCTACTCTTTTGGCTTTTCGGTTACGCCCCCCGATAATCCTACCGGGGCAGGCCGTTTTTTTAATGGGTTCTGGTCTCCATCATAAATTATTTATTCTTTTATAAATTTCTTTATCAAAACATCTGCTTCATTCGAAACCTTAATAAAATAAACGCCTTTTTTCAAAAAACTTATATCAATTTCTGTTTTGGGTTGCAATAGTGGTTGTTGCATAAGTAGCTGACCTTGAATATTGAAAATTGTCAATGTTTGATTTTCCTGAAAATTCGAATTCTCTATGGTAATCATTCTTTCAGCAGGATTAGGATAAATCTGGATGGATTTATCATTCGTCAGATCATCAATTCCAGTTCCATCTGATTGGCATGTTACATTAAGTGTATATGATCCACTAGCGCCATTGTAACCGTCCACCACAAAATAATATGTTCCTGCCGGTGCGTTATTAAAAGTTGCCGAATTGTCGCCAGATGTTTGGCAAGCCAAAGCATTGCATGCGCTTAATATAAATACGTCAAGGTCAACACCACCTAAATTACTTAGTGTTGCAATAAGATTTTTTGATGAACTAATAGTTAATTTATGAACTTTTTCTGGGCCTGACTCATCCCAGGCACTCCCGCTATATGAACTAACATTACTATTGCTGCTTACTGTTGAACCATTGTAGTTTTGACCGCATGTTAAATTTATTGCGCCACTACAATTCAATGCTGGACTTGTACATGTGACATTTAAGGAATAGGAATCGCTGGCGCCGTTATAACCATCAACAACAATATAATATGTTCCTGCTGATGCTCCGCTAATGGTTGCGTCATTATCCCCAGATGCAAGACAATCTGAGATGCTGCAACTCCCTAAAATAAATACATCTAAATCGGAAGTCATATTGCTTAGGGTGGCAGTAATATCGCCTGTCCCGATTGTTATTTTATGAACAATTTCAGGCCCTGATTCATTCCAGGAGATGCAGCCATAGGTGCTAACATTTGAATTACCACTAACAGTAGAACCATTATAAGTTTGCCCACAACTCAAATTAATTGCACCGTTGCAGTCAAGGCTTGGAGATACTGTGGATGGAGCAATATGAATTACTGCGGCATTATCATAATCAAATGCATGGCTTCCCGGATCTAACGCTCCAATATAAAAATAGCCATTATATGATCCACTCCATCCCCAGTTAAAATGAAAATAATTGGAACTATTATAACCATCGCAAACAAATGCATGTCCGCTTGAACCATTATTACCCGAATATTCCATTGGACGGCCTGCATCTAATTCTGATTTCAACAGGCTAATCCAGGCAGCGGAAGAGTAATCTGACTGGTAAACATAAGTTGCCGTGTTTTGATACCCGAAATAATTGATCAAAGCATCGGGAATATCACTGCTATAAGCTCCCGATCCATCCCAACCATAATTCATATCCACGCTCACACCACAATGTTTAAGAAGAATGGCAACTGATGAGTTGGACGAGGTTACATCATCGGGCATTGCGCCCCAGTTATAAGTGGTTGCTCCATAGTTTGCACTTTGTGTTCCGTAGGTAGCATGGGTATAAGTATGACTACCGTTACCTGTAACAGGCCATTCCCAGTATTTCATAATTTGGGCCATTGCCGTGGCAACACATCCAGCATAAACATGACTGCATGGGCCACTAGCATCTGAAGGACAGGAAGCATTATAATAGCAATCCTGATTCCAGGTTGTGGAAAGTAATGGCGAAACTGCTGCCAAGGCTTTCGGGAAGTTATTATTTAAAAAATTATTCCATTCAACCAGAGTTGAATTGTTTGAAATTTTCAAATCAATGATTGACTTAATTTCTTTGCTATAACTTTGGAGCCAATCCTGGACATTTGATGGCAGATTATCTGAACTAAAATCATCCTGAAACGAATAACCCAAAACAGGAATGGCCGCATCATCAGCAGAAACCAAAACAAAACCACCGGCAGAAAATCCAAATGCATAGAACGTGGTTGTATTTTCGTTTTGAAAAGTAAATTCATTATTAATAGAATAGTCTTTGATTGCAGGCGGAGCATAATGCATATAGTAATTTCCAGCAATAGTCCTTGCAAATTCCTTGCTGACAGGTTCTGCATTTAAGATTGTAAAAGTGAACAACAAAATTATTGTGATAATAACTTTTTTCATGGTAATAAGTTTTATTAGTCCTCTAATATGCCTGCTTTTCAGTTCCGACCCGCTTTTTGTTGCCTGAGCGGAACAGGCCCGTTTTTTTTTGTTGGTCCTGATTTCCCATAATGTGATAGAATATTATTTTGTAAACTCTATAATTTCAGCCGAAATAGTAACTGTTACCATTTTATTGTTTTCTATCATATCGGTTGAAACATTGATTAGAGCTCTGCTGCCTTTCAATTCAACGCCCGCTGATTTTGCTTTCGCTAATAAGTTGGCTTTGGCTATAGCAAGGATACCTTCCATGTTTTTTATCGACACCTTCATTTTGTTTTCTGTTGCGGAGCCGGTAAAACTTCCCAATACTGTAAAATTTCCTTCTGAAAGAACCACCTGAGTTTGGTTAACCTGCGAATAGTCCAGTTTATAATATGTTGACTTACAAGAAGCCATTAATAATAACAACGCTACTAATAAATAAAAAGATTTTTTCATGATTTTTGTTTTTTGGAATTGTACATATTTATTTCTTAGTCTTTTGTATAATTAGGTTAATTTTCAACGATTCTTTTTCCTGTTCCGAGATAAATGTTTCTTATATAGGTGTTTCCAGATTCAGCAGAAATACTATTATAGGGTATCACCTGAAATGGCATCGCAATTTCGGGATGGTTTTTAGCAAAATAACCACCACCCTTGTTGCTAAAATTCACGCCCATAATTTGACCGGATGAATTAATTATTGCTTTAGCACTTGCGCCAGATCCAACGCCTGCAATAGCCGGAATAATTGACACTGTCGGCTCCGTGACATAACCCATCCCTGAAACACTTGCAGGATTATTATTGGCATCCAGCAATGTGACATTATTAATCACGCCATTCATATCAATATTTACCCTGCCTTTTGCGGTAAAACCGGATTGAAAATAGATAATATCAACCTTTGGGTTTATGTATCCTGATCCTTGATTTGTGAGAGAAATATTCGTTACCTTTCCCTGGTTAATTGTGGCGGTTGCAGTTGCACCATGACCATTATGCGTAAGGTCTGTTATGATAATGTTAGGAGCAGTAGAATAACCAGATCCTTGATTATTAACTTTTACGGAATCAATAACGCCGGTTAGAGAATTATGCCATATAAATGCTGTAGCCTGAGTCATAACGGTATTTCCTGCAATGGTTCCTGTTGGTGTGCCAAAATGAATATAAGCACCAGGAGCATTTGGGACTGTACTCGGATAGTCAAGAACCCCATCAAAAACAGAACTATACAAAGTGCTAATACTCTGCATTCCTTCTACAATTTGTCCATTAACGGTATTCATCAATAATGTCTGGTCGGCTTGAAAATCAGGGATAATTAATTTATAGGGTAATCCATTGGCAGTGGAAGGTACTTTAATAGAATAATCACCATTTGCATCGGTATTCCCCGACATAACTATGCTATGATAAGCTATTTTCGTAATATTGCCGGGTCCTGAATTATTACTTAAATAGGTACTTACGAACGAAAGGTCATTGACATCAATACTCGCGGAAACTTTAATATTAGCAGAAGTTTCAGGAGTTAAATTTGTCAAATCCGATTCAAATGTAACTTTCCCTTTAATTTCAGATAAAGATGAACCTGTTAAAGGGAATACGGGTATCATTGTGGATGCATTATAAATAATATCGTCTGGATTCGATGAGGCTAAGTCTGCCACAAAATCAACATTTGTATACTCATTGTTTGGAAAAACAATTGAAACGGCAACACTTCCCGAAATAATATTTCTAAATACTGCAGTTCCATTATCTTCCGAAGCAAGTGTGTAAGTATTTGTATTCCCATTTTGCTTTATTGTAATTATGGTTCCAGAGAGATCAGCATTAGCCGCAACACTTTTATTACTAACTGATCCGCCCAAATCACCTTTTGTTTTTAATAAAGTTTTGCCCTTTTTAATAATACTGTTTTTACCCATTCCGGAATTTTCAGTGGGCACAACCATTACTGAATATTGTACATTTCCGGTAATTTCAGGTTCTGTTTCTGTTTTTTTGCAATTAACAAAGAGCAATACAATTGCCATCAAAGACACTATGGTTAATTTTTTAATCATTTTTGTTCCTCCTTTTTATAATTTTTATTTTTAAAATTGTAAGATATTCCAACTGTAAATGTTTCAGGTCTTAACGATAATCTGAAATTATTTACAACTATTTTTTCTTTGATTCCGGTTTTATTTATTGTTGTCATTGACGAATAACCAAACCAACCGTATTTTATTTCGATACTGGTATGAAGCTTTTTGAACGAATATAAAACAATACCTGGGCTAATACCAATTTCAGTAAGTCTGAGATTTTTACTATCATAATAGTTTACAATATCATTGTATTTTTCTTTTCTGTCGCCCCAGGATTGTCCAATAAATACCTCAGTAAAGATTTTAATCTTTTCAAAGGGATAAAAACGAAAAAATAGAGCAGCCTTATAAAGATTATTTATTGATTTCATTTCAATTCCGTTGTTCACATTTATGGTTTTTGCGGTTCCTGAGAAATAACCCCTCCAAAGACCGACTACAATATACTTATTAATAGTATAACCGCCAAAAGCCCGAATTTCATAATCAGATGTATCTGAAATTTGCCCGATTACACTACCGACGGTCTTTTTAAATCCTTTTTTATAGAAGTTACCGGAAATATTCAATAACCATTTATTATTATCAGTTGAAGGGTGATAATTTCTTTTTGCACTCCTGCTAGTGATACCTAAGGATAGAATATTTTCACTATTCATTATCATCATATCAATATTTTTAGGGACGGTAAAGGATTTGCTTTGCCCATAAACAGCAAAGCCAAAAATTATAAAGATAATTACCACAAAATTCTTTTTCATATCAATAATATTTTTTTGTCATTTTCTGATTATTATTAACTATCCTATTTTTTATACTAAAATTAACACAACACTAGTAAACTTTAATGCCAAAATCAAATACCTTATCATTAGTAAACATTGAAGGCGTGGCACTCGCATAAACAAAACAATACTCGCCTTCTTTAAGCGCCTGTTTAAATGTAACTTTATAAATACCATCCGCTATTTCCGTATAATCAAAAGAAACTTTATCTCGTTCAGGTATGCCGGCATTACTACCTCCAAAACCGGCAATGGTTGTAGACCCTCCTGTTTGGAACGAGCGCGCCTTTTTGGAAACATCAAGTTTTACCAAAACAAATTCTTTTGGACTTGAAGCTGTTGCAAACCACCAGTTACTTGCCCCCGGCCGGTCATTTTTCTCGAAGTAAAAATAAATCACCAGTGATGGTTCCTCAATTTGCGTTTGACTTTGTCCGCCTGAAATATTTGATAATTCTTTCGAACCTCCAATACCATAAAAGCTTCCGCCACCCGAATGAGCGCTGCTGGATACCGAAGCGTCAATTTTTTTTATTGGTTTTTCCTTATCATTTTTATCATAATAATAAATGCCGGGTGAACGCATAGAAAGAGGATCCTTCATGTCTTTTTGGCTCGCAGCTATGGTTTGTTGTTGTGTGTTATATTTCATCATTTCATTAATTACCTCCGAAGCAACCTTATTCTCACTAAGTTTGATTAATGCGTCAGTACTTACATCAAATATGTTAATACTAGAATTTATTTTATTAATAATCACTGATGGTTGCAATCCTATTTGTGTGAGCTGAATGATTTTTTGGTTCGTTAATGTATCTATTTTAAAAGAAAGTGGCTTTTCTTGGTTAGATGCAATATTTTGCTTGGGCTGCGATTCATCTTTTGGCATTTTTTTTATTTCGTCCATCATAAAAACGAAAATGCTGCTTTCTACAGTTTGTATTTTTATTGATTTATTAGATAAATGTTCAATAATTTCACCAATAACGATATTGCCGTTTTTCAAAAATACTGTGTCCTTGGTGTTATTTCTTATTACAGGTACAAGCTCTTTTTTTATTTCAGAAACTTCGCTCAAATTATAAGAATAAACATTATTATCAGCAGTTTGTATTTTTAATGATGTATTGTAAATCTGTTCGGTAATTTTACCCCGAATAATACTTCCATTTTCTAAATAAATTACATCCTGTTTGTTTGTTTGAGCAGAAGTAACAGTGCTAATTGAAATAAATATTATAATAAATAAGTAAATTTTTTTCATAATGTACAATTTAAATTGTTCCTTCTCATTTGGCTTTTCAGTTACGCCCCCCGATAATCCTACCAGGGCAGGCCGTTTTTTTAATGGTTTCTGGCCTCCACTGTATGTATTATTCTTTAATAAATCTATTTATGATTATTTCTTTTTCATTCTCTATTTTAATAAAATAAAGCCCATTTTTAAAATCCGAAATATTGATTGCGGTAATCAGTTTATCTATTGAAATGTTTTTAAGAAGCCTACCCCGGGTATCATAAATCATGATTTTTCCATCGGGGTCTTGGCTTGTAGTTGTTAACTCGATATAGAGTATGCTATTTGAGGGATTGGGATAGATTAATAGGTCATCAGATGCTGTTTTATTTAAGCTTGTACAGGTGTCAATAATAACAGTTATAGGATCAGATATAAACCAACAATCTTCAACCCTGCCTTGGACGGTATAAATACCGGACTCATGTAAGCATACTATTGGGGTTGTATCATATACTTGAGACCATAAATATTGCAAAAAACCACCACCCGCTTCAAGAATAACACTGTCGGGTGAGCAAGTAGAAACAGGGCTTAATGGTGTAATTAATGGTTTGGTGCCCACTGTAATATGAACAGTATCTGTGCTACTATAACAAGTATTATTTGCTGTTAAAACATATGAAATTGAATTTCCTGGTAAAGCAGTTGGGTGTTGACAGTTTGAACAATTCAGGCCAATGGTGGGATACCAATTATATATAATATCATTTGTAAACACCATGTTTTTAATAATTCCATTCAATACAGTGCTATTACCGTAAATGAGACAAATATCATTTCCGGCAGACACTTGTGGACAAATACAACCATTAGAATCTGTTTTAATAACATAAAAATCAGACGATCCTGTATAACCGTATGTATAACCGGCCGAAATATAACCACCATCATTAGTAATAATAATTGAATTTCCGGCATCTGAGTAAGAACTGGGTGCTCCATATTCTTTTTTCCATTGAAAATCTCCAAATTTATCCGCTTTTATAATAATATCATTTTCATAGATATTTCCTCCTATACCATTAATAATAAATCCTTGATCATTTGTTTGTTTTATTGAATATCCCTTATTATCTGTCAATCCTGTAAATAATGTTGTATTATACAATAATTGGCCTACTGAATCGGTTTTTATTAGAAATATACCACCATTAAAACCAGTTAGTGCATACCCCTTATCAATAGTCTGAATTACTGCATAGCCAAAATCGTCAACTGTTCCACCGTATCTCTTTGTCCACAATGTATCTCCAGCAGAGTTTGTTTTTACTAAAAAAGCATCATAATTCCCAGATTTATTTGTAGAACCCGCAATTATAAAACCGCCATCTGAAGTAGGTTGCATTGCACGCCCTATTTCATCATAAGAAGTTCCAATTGCCTTACTCCATATTTGAACACCCAGGGAATTGGTTCTTATTAAATACAAATCATATAACCCTGCTCCAAAAGACAGAGTTGAGCCAGCAATAATAAAATCCCCATTGTTTAATTCAAAAACAGCTCTGGCCGCATCATCGTTTATTCCGCCAAATGTTTTGGTCCATATAGTATTTCCCAAAGAGTCAGTTTTAATTAGAAAAATATCACCTAAGCCAGCACCATAACTATTTGTATTACCTGCAATAATATAGCCCCCGTCATTGGTTGGGGAAATGGCTCTGCCATAATCATTATTTATTCCACCATAATTACCTGTCCATTCAATGTCTCCTTTGTAATTAATTTTTATAAGAAGCACATCATAACCGCCATATCCAAAGCCATCTGTGCTTCCTATTATTGCATAACCGCCATCAGAAGTTTGAATAATACTTGTAGCTTCATCATTGCCATTAGTCCAATATACTTCTTCAAACGATGCTGACTGTCCTAATAAATTAAAAGTGATAAAAATGAAAAATAAACATATAATATAGTGTGGTACAACTTTTTTCATAAATTGATTTTTTTATTTTCCTACTCATTTGGCTTTTCAGTTACGCCCCGTTTTTTTAATGGTTTCTGGTCTCCACTTTTTTCTAATAATTTTATTATCTCTAATTCATCTGTGATATACCCAAAAGGCTTCCCATTACTACTATTAATATAATAATATCAATCAATGAAATGATCAGACCTGCTATGGCAAGCCCCCTGGGCGCCCGGAACACAGCAATAAACGAAAACAACAAGCCCAGAAACCATAGAATTGCACCAAAAAATTGCACTATCGGAATCCAGCTCAGACAAACGGCAATTAATGCAAGTACGAATCCTGCTGTTCCCAAACCATTTGACTTTTTTACAACCTGATTCACTATAACCGTTTGACCAGGCTGACTTCGTTCATTTTGAAAATCGTTTGTCATATTCTTTATTATTTATGTTTCCTACTCTTTTGGCTTTTCAGTTCCGCCCCTTGCATAGAGCCCTGCAAGGCCGGGCTGTTTATCTGATAATTATATTTATGTTTTTTTAATCATGAAACAAATTTATTCTTAAAAAAAGCAAAAAATTCAGCGTGGTTATTTAACGGCATTTAATTCTATTTAACGGCAATATCATTGATTCTTCTTTAAACAACAGTCATAAATTTATTTTCTAAAATGCGAATACCGTTCGAGGAATTCGGTGGCTTTTCTTCTCGAAATTTCAACTGTTGAGCCATCGCTCATAATTATTTTTCCTCCATCTTTTGCATTGCAATACTTCACTTTCTTTATATGTAACAGGTTTACCAAATGTGATTTATGAATACGCATAAAAAAATTATAATTACTAAACATTTCTTCATATACTTTCAGCGTTTCCGATGTTTCGATAATGCTGTTTTGCAGATATAATTTGGTATAGTTTACGTCACCTTCGCAACGGATAATGTGTTTCAGTTTTACGTTTATCGGTATTGAATTTAAATTTCTAAGCATTATAGAATTTTCCGGGTTGTCGGGCGATTGGATATGCTGCTGAACGACTTCAAGATTTATTTTTTTCAACAAACGATTCTGGTATTTTTCAATTGTCGACTTTAATTCTTTTATATCAATGGGCTTTAATAAATAATCAATGGCGCCGAATTTAATAGCTCGTATAGCAAATTGATCAAATTGTGTTGTGAAAATAACATCAAAATCAATATTTTCTTCACCCAGAGCAGCAAGCAAATCAAAACCGGTTCCAAGTGGCGGCAATTCTATATCCAGAAAAACAAGATCGGGTTTATGAAATTTTATTAATCTTATACCATCCAAAATATTATTTGTTGTATCTTTTATTTCCAAAACATCCGAAAGCTCTTTTTCTATTATGTTCCTGAGATGGTTCCTTTGAATTTCGATATCGTCAATTATAATTGCTCTTATCATAACATGTCTGTCTTAGTATGCAAATGACACAGGGAACATCAGTTCTATTTTTGTTCCGTGCAAATCCTTTTCACCTTTCAAATCCGAGATAGTAACAAACCCCTTGCTTTTCCTTAATTTATTGAGTATTTCAATGCGTTCCTTAATCAGCCGGATACCTATTCCCGTTTGATTCTTTTTTAAATCATACACTATTTCCCCTGATTGTTTTATTCCATTACCATTGTCCGACACTGTGCAATAAAGCATTTCATCTTTTAATGTATATCTCACCTCCAATTTGGGGTTCTCGATACCGCTGAATGCATATTTAAAAGCATTCTCTATTAAAGGTTGTATAAGGGTGGAAGGTACCATGATTTGTTCCGGGTCGATGTTGTGATCACATTCTATCGTACATTTGACTTTATTCTGTGTTTTCAGATTCATTAAATCTGCGTATAGCCCAAGTACTTCTATTTCCTGCTCCAGCCGAATTTCTTCCTTATCGGAATTCTCAAGTATCAACTTCATTAATTTCTGAAGTTTGTTGACATAAACGGATGCGTTCACATTGTCGTTATTCCGGATATAATAAACGTCAATAAAATCGATGGTGTTTTTGATAAAGTGGGGATTTAGCTTTAATCGATTTATTTCGTTGCTCACCTGGGCAACTTTTCGATCAAATGCAGCTTTTCTTCTTTTTCTTTCGTAAATAAAATATCCAAATCCGGCCAAAAGAGCTAAACATGCTCCGAATATGGACAGCATACGTTCATTCTTATATTTTTCTTCTTTTACAGCCAGTTCTTTTTGATGGGCTGCGGCGGCGGCAGCGGCTTTTTTATCAAATTCATATGTGAATATTTTTTGCGCGATCTCTTTATCTTTTTCCTGGTTGAAAAGAGCATCTTTTATGTTAACTGCTTTTTTATAATGTTCAAGCGCCTTAGCGTATTCATGGGTTATTTCATAGAGTTCGCTAAGTTCAAGGTGATTGCTTTGCAACATGTCGGGCGCATCTAAACTATCGGTAATTGCCAGTCCTTTTAAAAGCCACATTTCCGCAGTTTTATATTCTTTCTTATATCTGTACACGGATCCGATGTTGGCGTACGTCAGGGCCAGCCCTTCTTTAATGTCAAACTGCTCATAAATAGCCATTGTTTTATTATAATAATCTAAAGCCGAAGTGTAATCCTCCATGTCGGCATAAGCAACACCCATATTGGAATAAATATCTGCCATTTCAATCGTGTTGCCAAGTTTTTCATGAATATTTAAAGCTTTATTAAAATAATCGAGTGATTTTATATAATCTTGTTTATTGTTATAGGCTATTCCCAGTTGCGCATAATCCTTTGCCATTAATATCGAATCGCCTGTCTGTTCATCAATTTTCAAAGACTTTAAGTAATATTCAATGGCTTTGTCATAATCATTCATAAAAACATATATATTCCCAAGGTTGCCCAGCGTTTGTGTAAGAATCAAACTGTCTTTGATTTCTTCGGCGGACTTCAATGAAACCAGTAAATATTCAACGGCTTTTGGGTAGTTACCCATTGATGAATATAACGCCCCCATATTATTGACTGTTGCAAGTGTTTTTTTTATTATATAGCTGTGATTACTGTTTTGCGACAACAGTTTTTTCCAGCTATCCATTGCTTTATTATATGATTCCAATGCACCGGAATAATTGGTTTTAATAAAATATAACGAGCCTAAACAATTATAACATGCGCCTATGCCTGCCTCCCACTTAATTTTTTCAGCCAATAGAAGCGCATGATTTATTAAAACTAAAGCCGTGTCAATATTTGTTGATCTGTAGTTCCAGGCAAGTTCTTTAAGCGTATTCACCTTATTGGAATCCTCAATATTACTCATGTTCTGGGCAACAGTGATGTTCAGAGCCGTAAGCAAAATTAAGATTGTGTAAATTTTTCTCATTTAGAATTTATAATAATCCGGCTTTTCAGTTTCGCCCCGTTTTTTATAGTGCACGCTGGCCTCCACTTTTTTATTTTCAGTACGAGTCTGTCTTGTCAAAAAGAGACAAACTAAATTGTCAATGCTCTTGTCCGCTGTTGTGTAGTTGCCTTTTTCTATACTTGCCCAAAACTATTACGCTTGCCCTATTACTGTTATTTCAACTATATCTATGTCATTTCTGCAATCCATTTTGTTGCTTATAAATATTCGTATATTAGATTTTTTATTAAACCCAATTGTAAGCGATTGTAACCATTTGCCGGCGGATAAAAATCTTATTAAATATTTCCGACAAATATATAAATTAATAATTCAGATAAAAAAAATTTAACATATTTTTTTTATTTTGCTGAATCGGGCTTTAGCGTAAGTAATTCTTCTTACTTTTTTGGTGGCCTCCCAACTTGCATTACGGGGCAGTCAAAAAAAAGTATGCAAGACATATTTTTTCACAATTCTAATTTCCAAAGAATTCCCCCCGTTTTCACATCTACACTCAAGCCCCCATATTCACCAAACAGAAAAACAATTTTATTATCATGCCTGATAATTTTTATGCCTTGATAATCTGCCAGGTCGATATTGTCCTCAATCATTTTTTCAATATTCGGGTATTCGCCTTGTTTAATGGTGAACTGCGTTTTCCCATTGATATCAATTCCGCTTAATAATACTTCAGCGTCCCGGTTTATGGTTGTTGCATGGCGTATAATCACTAACGCAGAATCAGAATATATGATGTTGCCTTTCAGAAAATGCAGGTCGGGGCAGAGGGCGCTCAATTCACAATATTTGTATCCGGTATCCTTGTTTTTATTAAAATAATCAATATCCAGCCGATCCGCACCTGCAAGGCCCTGCAAGGCTCCTATCCTGCCGGTATCTGTTGTTTTAACCAGAAACAACTGATGCTTATCGACTGCGTTGGGAATTACGGAAAGGGCAAATACACACTTCCGCCGGATCAACAGTCCGTCTGTTGTTTTTTCAACAACTTCATTTAATGCTCTTCCGGAATAGTAAAATTGATCGCAGGTAACATTGTAGTAACATTTGTTGCCGTCATTTGTAGTTATTTCAAAAACTTCATCATTGAAAAATCTGTTGTAAAGACTCACGTTTTGTATCTCGGAAATGCCTTTGGCAAAGAATTTATTTGTTTGTTCAAACGTACTAATGTCTGAAAGCTTTTCAAAAGAAACCGCATCATAAACGTCTATTAACGGCTCATCTCCGGTGCCAAGGATAAAAACTTTCTGATCCTGCTGAACAATAAAAAAACCGCTGGAGTAGGCCATCTCTTTTTCTTTTTTTTCTTTTATGGTTTTGATTTTTTTATTTGTAAGCGGGTCGTAGATGCTGATATGAATTTTATCCGGTGATTTGTAACGGACTACCCATATATTTTCCTGTTTGTCTTTGCCCGTAATGATTTCAATGTCGTGAAATTTCCGGTCGGACTGGTCGAAGGCGCCTGCTATCATGGATATAAAGGCCGGGGCCATGGATGCGGAGCTTACTGCAATAATAATTATTGTTATAAAAAAGCTGGTTTTAGTTTTTTTATTTTTTTCCTGAGACGCTTCAGGCAATATGATATGATGATCATCTTCAGGATCGATAAAAACACGGATATTTTGCCCGGCTTTATAATTTAATGCCCGGTTTTGTTCTGTATTATCGATGATCAGGCTGGCAATATAATCTTTAGTTGGGTGGGTAATAAGTAACTGTAAAATAATAATACCGGGCTTGTCGGAATTTACCGCCAAAATTCTGGCATTAACTTCCGGAGTCGTTTCTATAATTTTAATATGGCGCCTGTGCCTGATTTTTTTTCTGACAAAAAAGTAAAGCAGGGAAATTATCAGAATGATGACTGATAAAGATGAGATCCAATAGGCAATGGTTGGGTTTTTAATAAAACAATAAGAATAGATGCTGATCAGCAAAAGCAGGATAATAATAAGCGCTTTTGTGACTTTCGAAAGATGGTGTTCCCTTATATTTCGAGTTTCCATAACATTTTCCCAGTCTCTACATCAATACAACAACCACCATAATGACCGAACAGAATAACGACCTTATTATCATACCTGACGATATTTAATTTTTGATAATCTCTCGGGCTGAAATCGTCTTCCGTCATTTCTTTTATATTCGGGTAATCCTCCTGTTTGATAGTGAACAGCGTATTTCCTTTGGTATCAAACCCGCTTAATATCACCCCGGCATCTTTATTAATTGCCGTTACGTGCTGAATGATCACCATAGAAGAATCAAAGTACATGATCCTGCCTTCCAGAAAATATTGATCGCTGCATAGCGGCACTAATTCACAATATTTATAGTAATAGCCCTTATTTGAATTAAAATACTCCACATTAAGGTTATTACCTGCAAGACTTAGCAACGACCTCACCCCGCTTGTATCGGTTGCTTTAATAAGATACAACTGGTGTTTGTCAACACCTTCCGGAAGGATCGACAGTGCGAAAATAAATTTCTGCCTCATCAGCATGTCGTGAGAGACGTTCAGAAAATATCCGGTCAGTTCTTCCTGGGTATTATAAAACATGTTATCGGGAATGTTGTAGTAGCATTTGTTGCCATCATTGGTTGTGATAGCATAAACATCCTCATAAACAAATTGGCTATAGACCGTTGTGCTTTGTATATCAGAAATGCCTTGTTTAAAGAGCGTATTCGATTTTTCAAATGTTGCCAGATCTGAAATTTTTTCGAAAGTCAGGGCGTCATAAACGTCCATTACAGGCCTGTCGCCGGTTCCAGTGATATATACTTTTTGATCCTGAAGACACAGATTAAAATTGGTATAACTCTCTGGTTCATTTTCCAGGTTGTCTTTGATGGATTTGATCTTCTTACAGGTAAGCGGATCGTAAATATTTATAAATAATTTATCGGGAGATTTGTAACGGACTTCCCAGATTTTTTCCGTGTTGCCGGTAACCTGAATACATTCGATGTCCTGAAATTTACGGTCGGAGGTGTCAAAAAGATTTATAATAAAAGGTACAACAAACGAGGCGGAAAGCACCGGTATATATATTAATAAGGCCCAGTTAATGTTTTTCCTGGGAGCGTTTGTTTTATGCAGTTCGGGAATAATAACATGATGCCGGTCTTTCGGGTCGACAAAAACGGGAATTTTTTGTCCGGCTTTATATCTATCCCCGTTTTCTTCAGTGTTATCAACGATAAGGCTTGAAACGTATTCTTTGTCCGGATATTCAACGAGCAACTGTAGGATGGCGTGGGCCTTCTGGATTTTGACAGCCAAAATTCTGGCATTGACTTTATGTGTTTCGTGTGTGATTCTGTTGTCGCGATTATTCCGGATATTTTTTCGGACAAATAAATAAACTATGAAAATGATTAAGACTAAAAATGCCAGAGCTGCTGTCAGATATGAAAATGTTTTGTTTTCAATAAAACAAAAAGAATAGAGGCTGATAAGCATCAGCAGGATAAAAAGAAGCGCTTTTGCAACTTTAGAAAGGTGAATTTGCATTATAGTTCGAGTTTCCATTGAATAATACCTGTTTTAATTTCTACGCATAAACCGCCATATTTGGCAAACAGAAAAATAATGTTGTCCCCGGACCTGATAATATTTAGATTTTGATAATTCCTCGGATTATAATGGTCTTCGATCATATCATCACTATTCGGGTAATCGGATTGGTTGATAGTAAATAGGGTATTGCCGCTCTTGCCGATCCCGCTTATTATTTCTTTTGCATCTTTGTTGATGGCTGTTACATGTTGTATGACAACCATAGACGCATCTGAATATATGATCTTCCCTTCGAGGAAAAATTTATCTTTCATTAGCGGAACTAATTTACAATAGCTGTAATAATAATTATCATGGTCATTAAAATCATCGACATGGAGGCTGTTGGTTCCTGCCAGGGTCCGCAAGGGATCTATGCCTTTTTCACTATTTATTTCAACAAGATACAACTGGTGTTTGTCAACAGCTTCCGGAACCTTCGAAAGTGCAAATGAGAACATTTGCCGGAGCAGCCTGTCATCATTGGTTTTCCTGACATATTCATCCAGATCCTTTTCAGAATAATAAAATTTATCATCGGGGATGTTGTAATAGCACTTATTGCCGTCATTTGTAGTTATCTCGATAAAACCATCATCATTAGGGAGGTAATAAAACAGTTTGTTGCTGATTTCTGAAATGCCCTGTGCAAGCAAGCTGTTTGATTTTTCAAAGGTTTTAATGTCTGAAATTTTCGCAAAGGATAAGGCATCATAAACATCGATCAGGGGTGTCTTTCCGGTACCAATAATAAAAACTTTCTGATCCTGCTGAACGATAATGAAATTAGTAGAGTAGTCAAGCTCCTCACGTTTTTTATCTTTAATGGATTTGATCTTCTTATTTGTGCGTGGGTCGTAAATATTTATAAATATTTTTTTGGGGGATTCGTAAAGAACCTCCCAGATATTTTCCTGTTGCCCTTTTACCTTAATAAAAGCGATGTCTTTAAAATCACGGTCGGAATTATCGGCCAGTCCCAGAATGATCGGTAATATGACCGATCCGCCTATGGTTATTGAATAGATGATCCAAAGCAACATGAACTTCCTTCGTGGCTTATTTCCATCTATTGGTTCAGGAATGATCACATGATGCAGGTTGTCCGGATCAACAAAAACAGTAATGTCGCGTCCGGCTGAATATTTGTTGCGGTTTTCTTCGGAATCAGCAACTGTCAGACTGGTAATGTATTCCTGGCCCGGGGCTCCGATACGCAGTTGTAATACCATCACATTATATTTTGTGGCGTTAACTGCCAGTATACTGGCATTAACCCCGGGTGTTTCCTGTGTGATCCGAATATTTCGTTTACGCCTGATGCGTTTTCTGACAATCAGCCATAGTAAGTATATGATGAAAGTGGCCACCGATAGGGCAAAGATCAGGTATGCTGTAGTTTTGTCCTGAATAAAGCACAAAGCATATATGCTGACCAGCGCAAGCAGGCTGAAAACGAGTAATTGAGAGATCCTTGAAATACGATTCGTCATTTTTTAATTTATTTTGGGTTAATAGCCCGCAAATTCGATTACCACAGCGGTGACATTATCTTCAGCGCCGAGCGTAAGGCAATTTTCCTGAAGTTTCATTACTTTCTCCTGTATGTTCTTTGTTGAGGAGAGTATGGGCTTCACCAGTTTTACGCTCAGCGATTTGAACAATCCGTCGGAACAGAACAGAAAAACATCGTTCATAATCAGTTCCGGTTTAACCCAGTCCGTTTTAATTTTAAGTTTGTTTTGAATACCTCCGAAGTAATTGGTCAGGGGGCTTCTTATATCGTCCTCGTCAAGCACTTCGTCTTTGGTTACTTTTATGAACATGTCGTTTCGCAACAACCAGATTTCCGAGTCGCCCACATGAAAAAAGTCGACAAAATCGCCTATGGCTACCATCCCTGATAAGGTGCAGGCACATCCTCTTTTGCCGGCTTCTTTATCCGAAGCGGCGAGCAGGTCTTCGTTCACTTTATAAAGTATGTTGTTCAGATCTTTTAATTGCTCAGGAGCGAGCTCCCTGATCTTTGACAACACAAAAGACGACGCAAAACCACCTGCATTATTTCCTCCGACACCGTCGGAAACAAAACAGATACAAGAATCCTGACTGTTAAGAACAAGGTCGCCCTCGTTGATCTGTGAGCCGTTTACCAATATATTGTCTTCGTTCGAAGTATAAGCGCCTGTGCCTTTATGAGTGAATCCGCAAATATTGAATTTCATAGTTTTATCATTTAGTAATCTGGTTAATCTTTATGAATTTCCACCATACTGTTGCTGGTCATGCATTTCGGGCAGATATCATAATAGGTTTCGGATTCAAAACCACAGCCTTCATTACATCTGTATTTGTGCGGAGGGCCTGATTCCTCGGCCTTTGCATCTGTTTGCCCGGCCTCTGATACTTTTGGCTCATCATATAGAAATTGTATCCAAAATGCTTCTTTCCCCAGAAAGATGATACTGTTGTCTTCAATGATCTGCGAATTCACGGAACAATCAATTTTACTAACCCCGTAAAAAGTTCCATTTCGCGAGCCTTCATCTTTCAGATAATAGTTGCCATCAACAAAGTTTATTGAACATTGTTTCCGGCTTATCACGGGGTTGCCATTTATCAGGATTTTAGAAAACAATTGTGCACCGGTGTTTTCGCGTCCTAAAATACAGGAATTACCAGTGATGATGATTGATTCGGAGTTTTGCTGGCACACAAGTTTCAGTCCGCACGGCGTGCCTTTCTTTTCATCTGCCGTTTCCTCCATTTTTACAGCATCGTCAAATTTTGTAAAGCAAAAAAAACATTCCGCCGGTTTTTTTTCGACAGTTTCGAATGAGTTTCGATTCAAGCAGGTAGGACAAATGATCTGAAACATATTACTAAAATGAATTAAACGATTTTAATATGAATACCCTTCGACGACAAATTATTGACAACACGTTCCATTTCGTTTTGAGCCGGTATCCCGGCCATGTACACCGTGTCTTTTTCATGTCCGACTGACCATGTTTTGCCGGTATTGTTTAAATTTGTTTTGGCGGGTTTTTTATCTTTGAATTCATAAATATTCTGATTTTCCGACCCTTTCAGCGAATTTGATGAAGAAAGATCTTTCTCATACCTGCCATCAATTAATAAATCAATGCAATTGTAAAAAGCTTTGTCAGGATATTTTTGCTCCAATTCATCTATATAATATCCCGAATAACACAAGATGTTCAGCGAGGTTTTTCTTTTCACCAGGTAAGCAAAAGCCATAAGCTGCGGATATTGATCAAAAGGTTCGCCGCCCGTGATCGTGATCCCGTCGTAATCTTTACAGATCATATCAACCAGGTTATAAATGCTGACGACAGGAAACTTTTTCCCTTGTTCGTGAGGCCATGTGGATTTATTGATACAGGCTTCGCAATGGATACTGCATCCCTGCACCCATATTCCCATCCGTTTACCGGGACCTAAATTGTAAACGGGATATTGTATTTTATTCAGATGCCAGATCATTCAAAAACAACTTTGGAATCGACGATTTTTACTGATATAGCGCAATTTTCAACCTTACGGCTTTCAAACATGAAATTTGTCAATCCGTTTTTTATGTGGGTTTCTATCCTGTTTACGATACCACGTCCGCCCATTTCGAGATTATCATCGGCACATTGTTTTAAGAATTCAGCCACAAAATCATTGTCGAATGAAAAATCAATATTTTTAAGTTTTTTCAGGTTTTCCTTTATCACGTTCAGATTTTTAATAATGATCTTCGCTGCGATCTCGGGTCTTATAAAATCGAAAACCACAAAATTATCACCAAAGCGGTTAAATATTTCCGGGCGTCCCAGGGTGCTCCCGAAAAATGATTTTATCTCATCTTTTATCTTTTTTTCAATGGTTTTGTAATCATCGCTATACAGGACATATGGTGTTCTTTTGCTGGAGCCGTCATCTTTATACATGCCAAGGTTACTGGTAAACACGATGAGCGACTGCGAGAAATATGCGGTTTCTCCTTTTCCGTCTGTAAGCCTTCCGTCGTCAAGTATTTGCAAAAACTTATCAAATACTTTCGGATGTGCCTTTTCAATTTCATCAAACAATAAAATGCTGAAAGGTTTTTTACGGACGGCATCGGTAAGTTGTCCTCCGGCTTCATAGCCGACATAACCGGGAGGGCTGCCGATAAGTTTTACGTCGGAGTTGCTGTCGTTATATTCACTCATGTCAAAACGTATCATGGCATCCTCATCGCTGAAGATCAATTCAGCCAGCGATTTTGCAAGTTCTGTTTTTCCGGTGCCGGTGGGCCCGGCAAAGAACAGTACCCCTTTGGGCTTATTGGACGGACGGGTTTTGTCGATGGAATCCATCCCGAGTTTTGAGCGGCGGACGATCTCAACAGCTTTTCCGATTGCTTTTTCCTGGCCCATTACTCTTTTGCGAAGCTCACTCCCGGCATCTTCAACTTTTGAAAAATCAAGTTTTTCCCAGGGGTTTTCTTTTACACCATATTTGAAAAGTTCAATAATTTCTTTCATCCTGTTGATGTGCATTTTTTCCTGCTTCGAAATGGTAATCAGGTTTTCGAGTTCACGATTCGGGAATCCTTCCGTGAGGTCGGGAAATACCTTTCCGATTTCTTTCAGATCGGGCTCCTGTCCTTCAGAATAAAACAAATTGTTGCGCTGATAGAAAAAACGTTCACGTTCTTCCCTGCTTGGCTTACAAACATTTATTTCTTTTGTCAGCGGGTTTTCAATGAGCATCCATGCTGGCACATCGTTCAGTTTGTCGCAGATCAAAATGATAATGTTCCGCATTCCGTCCTTATCAGAAAAAACAAACGATTCCTGGGCGGCTTTTATCATTTTTAGAAAAGTAGGTTTTACCGTTTCTTCCAGTGCATTGGGATTGGAGGTAAAACGCGAGGCAAAATTAATGATACAGGCAGAGAGCTTATTTGTATTGCTCATAAGTTCCCGGTAAAAAGCAATGGCATCATCAAGTTTTTTCGCTCTTGCATTTTTCAGATAAGCTTCTGCGTCACAGTTTTTAAGCTGCAGTGAAGCACAGACATTATCCAGTGAGGTTTTTCCATCGGCAGAAGTTAAACTGATGCCGTCAATCACATCGAAATAGCTTATTATCTCAAAATTCTGCAACAACAGATATTTTTGCAACAATTCGCGTATGTCATTAAATTTGGCATATTTCAGCTCCGATTCATCTTTCGCCTCTTTATAATTGACAGGAAAGTAATAGCAATCATAAATGTTGCCGAAAAGGTATATCTGAGATTTTAAAGCCTGAAAACGCTTAAAATCCTGCAGCCATGCGGGAAAAATATTTTTTGTTTCCATATTATTCTAAATAAAGTTTTTTAATTTGTTGCTTGTGTTGTGTCTGGTTTATCTTAGATTTTAGTTTTGTGCTTACAGATTCGGGAATGGTGATTATTGAATTTAGTTCAACGGGTTTTTCGTCTTTAATATCTACGGCTACTCCCATTTTTCTGAGATCGTCGAGTATTGTCTTAAAATCGCCGCACGTTGTGCTCATCTCATGCAATTTCATTTTTTGCGCATCCACGCTTAAGTCGTCTTTTTTTTCCGGTATTTCAAAAAGATACCTGAACGTACCATCATCATTGAACTTGATGTTAATCAGGTTTTCCTGCCCGGGGACTTTAAGGTAGAAATCATTCTCTTTTTCAAAATCTATTACCTTAAGGTCATCCATGACTTCATATCCCAGGTTTTCGAAATTAAGAATGATCTGACTTTTCACAAAAAGCTGTTCTTTCTTTTTGATTTCGGCCTTTTCAGCAGCAAGACGGTTCTTTTTGAAAAACAATTCATTTTCTTTTTTTAAATCGTTAATTTCATTCTCTCTGACCTTTGAATTATTTATCATCCTTAATGCTTTTTGTAGCAGAAAATTTTTGTCCTGGCTCAGCGTGCTGTCTGTTTTAACGGTATTCAGGCTGGCAATAATATCATTAATAAAAAGTTTGTATTTGCGGGTTGTCTCATTTTCGAGGATTCTGTCATGCAATTCCTGATAAAAGAACAGGTCGTTCATGCTTTCACTTTGTTTAAGCTTGTTGAATTGCGCTATATAATTGCTGGTGATGGTTTTTTCATTACAATTGTTTATCAGCAGTTGAATTTTTTGTGATATCTTGTTTACTTCATCGGAGGGTTTATCCTGATTCTTTTTCAGGTTGGTGGTAATCTTTTGTTCGCTGTCTGAAGCAATGATTTTATCGAGCATTTCCCGTTTTATGTCTTTTATCTGGTCTTCTTTTGCGAGCACATGGTTGACTATCGTATTTTTTTCCGCATCCGCTATTTTGTCGAAACCCCAGTCAAAACCTTTACTTTCCTGTTCATAAGCAATAACGCCATATTTCTTTTTTGCCTCCTCCAGCAAGGCGGAATTTTCTTTTGCAAAACTTTTTTCAAGATTTTCATTTAAATCAGCCTTGTAATTTTCGAATGAAGCCTGGGCATTTTTAACAAACAGCTTGTAATCAATAAATGAGTCATAATCTTTTTGTTTACTCTTAAAGTCTGACATTACCGCATCGGCTTTATCAAGGACCTCTGATAATTTTTGCGCTCGTTCGTTGATTTTATTTTCAATCAGGTCGTGCGTTCTTTCATTAAATCTGCCTTCGTAATTAAAAACCAATGGAACCAGCGCTTTTTCAATTTCCGAAGATAATTTTTTATAACTGTCGCTACAGTCAAAGTGTATGTTGAGTTCTTCATCATGAATGGCTGCCTGCTTCAATTGGGTACACATTTTTTCTAACCGCGACTGCATCATCATAAACTTGTTGAGTTCGCCATCGAAAGCAGCCATGGTATAATAACGTATCATTTTAACGCCACTCATAAAAAAATTATTTAAGGATTACTAATAGAAAAAATTTAAAGTTTGGCGAATATTGCTGCGATGATAACAATAATTAAAACTGCCGAAACGGCCATCACAATATTATTAACAAGAAAATATTTTTTATGCTCTTTTATAAAGGTTCTTCTTGCGTTTTCCATTGATTCTGCTGATATATTCATTGTTTTGTGATTTGTTTTCAAATATTCAATAAATGATTTCGCAGCACTATTGGAGGATAACTTGTTCTTTTCCGCATAAATAAAAACCAGTTCTTTATTCTGTGGAATAGCTTCATTAATGCCATTTTGTTTTAAATAACCATCCAGGGAGATACCGGCTGAGTAATGAACATTACAGGTTTTCTCGAACGAAATGTGTTCAATATTTATGATGGTTTCTGCATAGTTGGAAAGAATACCGGAGGCAAGTTCAGGCAGTTTCAGGCCGACCAGATGATGTAAACTCAAATTCTTCAGTAGTACATTCCTTTCGAAAACGTGGAATTTATTATCATAGAAGTTTTTGTTTTTTAAATAAAAAAGTGCCAATTCTTCAGATGTCTCAATAGGTTTATCCTCATTATCGGGGTACGCCCTTTTTTCATTGAAAGCATAGAAAATTTTAATCATGAATTCATAATCACATTTTCCTTTTGCAGGAATGATCTGTGCCGGCAATAATGTTTTGAAATCGAATTCCTCAGGCAGTTGTTTAAAATCAGGGATGTAATTGTATAGTTTGTTTATGAGAGCAAGTATGGCTTTACTTTCAGGATGTATATAATGCAAAGATTTCAACGTGTATTCCAATTGAAAAAAATACAAATTTAGCCGCTCAGCGGTGGAAGTTTGATAAATGCTGTCGATTAATGCAATGTAGCCAGATACTGTTTCAGAAATGTTTTCTGTATTGAAAAAATCGAAACTTTGGTTTTCAAATTTGAGAGGCTTTTGCGGCAACAAAAACAAAGTTATGGCGGCGTTCAGAATAAGTTTTCCTGAAAGCTTGTAAATGCTTACCACTTTATCAAATCTTTTACGGTCGGGTATGCCGATATACCTGTCCAGCCAGTCTTTGATAAGTTTATATACATCAGGGTCTTCAAACAGATCCTCAAACCATGTGCTTTTTGAATTGATATAATTTATGAATTCTTCCGCAGAAGAAATTACGAGAGGCCCTATTACCAGTGGTTCTGCCTCCGGAGCCTCGTTGGAATGGTAGGCCACCTCCATATCTTCTCCGTCCAGCCATTTTTTAATTTCATCTGAGCCCCATCGGTTAATATGATTAATCAGTGTAAGGCCTTCTATTAAAGTATTTAGTCTTTTCAGGGCAGGGTTAAACTCAATGATTGGTTTGAGGTTATACTGCCGTTCGACGATCTGTTCAAATTTGTCCTTGTCGATTTCACGATAATTATCAGTTGTCAGTGATTCCGGATACGTCAAATGAAGCAATATCATCCCGAACGAATAATAGTCGTTTTTTTCAGAAACAATGCCTCTTGCCTGTTCGGGGGGCAGATAAAACTCGGTTCCTTTGATCGTGGTTGACTTGCGCAGGGATTTTTCTGATTTCAGGTCATAGGCCTTGGCTGACCCATAATCGCCCAGAATGATGTCGCTCTGTTCTTTATCTTTGAAAAGGATGTTGCTCGGTTTAAGATCGCAATGGTATATTTTATATTCATGCAACTTGGTAATGGCAAGGAATAGCTGTGGGATAATTTTTTTTTCAATAAAATCAGGAGTATATTTGTTTTTGAAATCTGCAACATCAAGAATATTTCCACCTGCTGCAAGATCCGAAATTTCGTAACAATATTTATCGTTGTATTTTTCATTTCCAATGCCATAATCAATAAGACTTAATATGTCGGGATCGACCAGATTTAGTATTCTTTCAAGAGCAACACCATTAGGCTCTTCTGCTTCTGACTTAAATTCAAAATACAATTTCAAAGCATATTTATTTCCGGAGACATCCTCGATCTGATATACGTTTGCTTCGCCAGATTCCTCAGAAAGCACTTTCATGACAATGTATTCGTTATTCCTGATGTTGATTTTATCACCAATACTGATACCCTGGGATGTTTTTTTGATTTTTTCTTCTTCAGAATTATAAGTTCCTGTTTTCCCGGCGTCAGCATCCTCGCTGTTGTACGTCCCGGTTTTATCGTTTGTATCCTCTCCGTACAAATGGGTTTTGTCATTATCGGCCATAATAAGTTGATATTTTTTGTTTTATTGATCAGTATCTTTTTCAGAAAAAACAGACACAAAAACCAACAAAGAGCGGTACACCCGACAATTATTTGCCCGCAATAGTTTACACTGCTTTTTCCATTGATACAAATATAAATAAATTGATACGTTAATTGAAAATATTTTATTTTTTTCTTTACGGTTTGAGGGTCCGAAATAAGTCGTGAATATTTTTTGTACTGTTGTTCCTGGTTGCAAAAGATTTCCCGTTACGCTGTCTGATATACTCCAAAGTGCCTAATAATATAACGCCCGCGTGTTCCGCTGGCGGTCGGACAGGCTGATAGCGTATTAAAATAGTGTAATTTATCTGACCTGCATCAGATACCATATCGGCATACTAAGTTGGTGAAAAATTTGAAAAAATATGGCGATTTCTTTTTTTGAGGTGCTATTAAAAAAATGGTTACTGTAGGTAAGGAGAGGAACAGCGTTTTCTTGAAAACAAGACTAAGAAATAAAAGTCAAAAGGGGCAGCGCCCCGAAATATTTTTAAGTAGTGGTACCCGTAAAAAAA
>Ga0209099_1000282_pt1 | contig 60860 bp, 70 predicted proteins | sample AD_JPNHW2_MetaG_FD_184430 | JGI IMG/M metagenome (GOLD analysis project Ga0209099, IMG submission 184430) | Active sludge microbial communities of municipal wastewater-treating anaerobic digesters from Japan - AD_JPNHW2_MetaG (SPAdes) (version 2) | ecosystem: Engineered > Bioreactor > Anaerobic...
GGTAAACCACTCAAATCCATCAACCAATTCTACAACAAGAAACATGCTAAACTACAATCACAACTACAAAAACAGTATCCAAAACGACATAAGTCAAAAAAACTAAATAAATTAACAACAAAAAGAAATCGTAAAATTAAAGACTACCTCCACAAGAGTTCCAGGTTTGTAGTCAATTATTGCTTGGAAGCAGGCATCTCCAACATTGTAGTAGGTTACAACGCTGAGTGGAAACAAAACGTTCAGCTCGGCAGTCGCACCAATCAAAACTTTGTTCAAATACCTTTTCTAACACTAATAAATCAAATAGAATACAAAGCAGCACTGCTTGGCATAACTGTTGTAAGGAACGAAGAATCCTACACCAGTAAGTGCTCAGCGATGGACCTTGAACCAGTTAAAAAACATGACATATTGCGGTAAGCGCATAAAGCGCGGCATGTTTATAACTGCTAACGGAACTAAGATCAATGCTGATTTAAATGGAGCAATAAATATTCTTCGAAAGGTAGCCGGAGATAAGGAACAAATTATTAAATTTGTTCAAACTCAATCTAGTAGAGGTCAAGTCGTTTGGCCGTTTCATGTATGCATGAATAAATAGTTTTTAAAACTAATACGATACTGATTTTCTCAACGAAGAAAATGAGGTAGTGATGGCTTCCGATACCATCCAAGCAACGATAAATTACAAAAACAATTAGATCCAATCTACAAAAAATTAGTTGATAAAGGACTTATAAAAAGTTATAAATTCAGAATCGATCAATCGTATGTTTTAATCGACTCATAATTTTTACCTATAATTTCCAGCCATCTTTTATGGCTTCTTGTTTTGTTCGATATCCTGAAATTTTAGAAACATAAGTTAAGTCCAATTCAAAATAAGCATAGAAATAAATATCATCACCATCCGGATAAATTCGACTTAATATTATAGGAGCACCTTCTGCCACATTGATAGTATATCCTCCTATATTATCATTAATTTTTCCACCAAAATTAAATTGGTTGAATTCAGTAACATAAGGAGTTCGAGGACCTCTGTGATTATCAAAACTTTTAGAATCTTTTGCTAAAATCAATACTTTTTCATAGTTAGATTCAAGTGAAATGGAAACATCTTTTTTAGTATTTCCTCTTGGTATCATGTATAAACCTGGATGGTGATGAGTTGATATAGTGTGTTTGAAAATCTGATAAATATCCCCTTGATAAACAACTAACATCCCTTCTTTGAAGCTGTCCAAAATATTATGTTCGTTCCGTTCAAACAATTTAATACGCTCACTGAATTTTTTCATAATTTATTTATAGCAAGCGGCTCCTTCATCACCATAAATCCAAACTACTGTTTCCGAGTTGTTTTTACATGCTATTAGTTCTATTGAAACCAATTCATCATAATCCAACTCATCCAAATATTCTTCAACAGTACCGGTATCATATCTTTTTATGCGATTAAAATTATTTCCGGTTTCTTTTGCTATAACAACCCAAGGTTTATCTCCATAGTCCATTGCTATCATTTCTGGTTTAACGTCTTTGAAAGGAATAAGTTTACCCCAATCATTAGATTCATTTAAACTACTATAACTGTTTGATTTTTTGCTTTCATTTACACCACCGAATAGATTATTAAACCAATCCTCGTAAACATCCAATCCCCATTCAATACAAGGTTTCCCTTTAAAATAACCACTTAAATTATTAGTATTAAAATTAGCGGCTGGTTTTGTTAAATTTTTACCGGTGAATATTATAAGAGTATCATATTCAGGTTTTTTACTGCCTGTGGGTTTATGCCCTTGTGCCATTATAGTATGACCATTTGATAAAACTATAGTATATTCATAATCTTCTTCACCTTCAGTTACTTCAGCTTTTATGCTTTCGATTGTTATATCAACCGGTTTCGGTACAGCATGAAATTTATATTTTTTCAATCTACTTATAACTGCAGATTCGGTTGTTTTATCGTCTTCCCATTTGACATCAAAAGAAGATTCATTTAAAGCAAATTCATTGAATTTTTTTGTTCTTTGCATTTTTATATACCTTTTATTCTTATTTAAATTATATTATATTGACGTAACTAATCAAAATTTATTGTCCTTCATCATCTTTACTTTCTGTAGTTTAGCAACCAACTGATCAGAGGAACCGGTAATGATAACTTTCCTATGCATCTGTCCACCAATCATTCGTTGGTAGTGAAATCCATCTGGATCTTTTACAATTTCTTTTTCTATTAGCTCTTCGACCATCTCATTTGGAATTCTTTCCGCCCCGAATTTCTTACAGAAAATATACTCAAGTTTATCGTTTACTTCTGCCCAAGCTCTGCAGAATTTAATATCCTCTTTGAAGATTAAATAAAGGCCATGTTTACCGGCCATAGTGCCATTTGTTCCACTACAAATGGCTTTCCTGCCGTATTTGTCCTTACTTGCCCGAAACGCCGCTGGAACACCATTAGACTTATAAATTTTGATCAATGAACAATCATCTATAAATTCTTTAATATCATAATGGCCATGCTTAAATCCACCGATCGGTGCATATGAAATATCGATCATATTGGCCAGCGCATCAGCATATTCAGTGGTCATTTTACCATCTGGGTCTTCTTGCGGAAACCAATTTATAAATTTCTCGTTTAATACATCTGATAGTATTTTTATCATCTTTGTTTCTATTTTTCTTTAGTGTAGGTTTCGTTATCAACTTGGAAACGATCTTCATTTCCAATATCATTTTTCATTAACGTCATCCGGATATCTAATAATTTGTCCGGTAAGCAAGTGTAAAGATGTCCACCAGTTTCAGAAATATCAATTATTCCGATATCTTTACTGAAAAGAGAATCGAAATGTTGTATTTGATAATCCTTTACTCTTTCATCGTCAGAAGCAACATAAACTCCAATTTTTGAATTATGTTTATTGCTACTAAAACACATCATACCATTTTCTGTTCTAAGCTGATAACATGCAGTTAATTCATCATCCGTTATTATTCCTTCTAATGTTTCTTCCGGAAAATAACTTGGGTTAATGGCTACTAACGGTCTATCAAATATATAGTAGCAATAAAGCGCTGGAATAACTCCCAAAGAAGAGCTAATGAAATAAAGAGAATTTGGATCAGCTTTTTTAATTATTTTATCTAATTTATCAAGATCTTTTTCTATATTGAACGTTTGATCAAATCGAACAACATTCATAGCTGAAAAATATTCTTTAATTATTTCAAATTTGTTGAAATTTGATTTATTTGCTTCCGGTGGTGATTTATATCCACCGAAATAGATTATCGTACCTTTTTTCATTTTTTGTTTTCCTTTATAAAAATGAAACTGATTAATTTAGTTGATTAACTGAGAGAGTTTTGTATCTGGAATTTTTTCCATAATAAACTCCTCCTAACATTTTTTTGTAATCTTCTGGTGTCCAAAATTCATCTTCATAAGAACCCCAAACGTATTTTACATCTTGATCTTTAATGTATTTTTGATCACTTTTAGAACCATGTGCAGTTAAATTATAACTTCTTTTTGTTACTGTTGCTTGGCCATCATTAGTGAAAAATATATCCACACCATCTTTTGTATTTCTATACTTTCTAACGAATTCTTCCGGTGTGCCGGTGAAATCATACACTTTTTCTTCGCCCCAAGTTATTCTTTGGTGTTCTTCATTTAACTGATTAAATTCATTGTAACTTTTAACGTTATTCATAATTCTTGCTTTTTTTGTTGTAACATTTATTTTATATATTAATAGACGATTTTCTTTTAATTTTATTGTAACAAAAAAAGAAGATTGTCCTTTAGCACAATCTTCTTAACATAATTAAAATTAAAAAAAGGAAATTTTTAGTCTTCTTTCTTGACCGCTTCAACTGATTCTTTTCTGTATTCAGTGACTAATTTTTTGATGTCGCCTAGTGCTTTTCTTGCCCTGGCTTCCGCCGCTTTTGTTCCCTTAGAAACATATTGTAAATGATTTGTTTTAAAATCTTCGTATAGTTTATCGATTTCTGCAAATTTTTGCTCTAACATGATTTTTATCCTTTTATATTTTTTAAAATATGGGACCTCTTTCGGTCCCATTGTTGCAACGACTCCGGTTCCACACACCTATCGTTATGCTTTTATGAATTTGTACAATTTATATTCGTTGTTATTTAACACCCAAATGAAGTAGACTCCGGATGTATATGATTCAATATTTAGCTCAACCGTCTCTGTAATGAAACAATTTGATACTATTAATTGTCCAGTATAGTCAAAAATCCAAATAGTAGTGGTGCCAGTGAACGGTTCCAAGAATTTTACTATGTTGTTATCATATGTTATCAAATTAGCGTCTTCTGTCCGGGTTTCCGCCATTACTGATGTTACATCACCTTCTCTATATACTAATTGAATTAATGTACTATCAATAATATATTGTCTAAGTTTCATATTATCTTCTGTCAACAGAGTTATTGTTCTTTGTAATTCATTGATTATTTCACTCCAAACAACCATTATGCTATCTTTTTTGATACTCTCATTTAGCCACCTTGTGTTGGCTTCAGACAAACGGATATTTTCTTTTGTTAGTGAATCGTTTTCTAATTTCAGTTCATTGCATGGATCATCCACTGTAAATAATAGTGTTTCATCAATTTTGAAACCGGTAGATTCTACTGCACCTGTAACAGTCCAATGTCCATAAGAAGGGAAATTTAAAAACAATCCATCCGATTGATAAGACGTAGCACTAATTAAAGAATCATTTAAATATACTTTAATATGAACGTTTTTGAAATTTTCAGATTTTTCCCAATCAATCTGAACTACATCATTTAAATTTTTTGTTCCTGAATATGTTTTAAATCGGAAGTATGTATCTCTTTCTAAAACAGGTATCATATCAGATTGTGCTACTACAATATTTGTCTCGTTATATACATACCTGTATTGAACGGAACCTGGAACAAGATAGATATTATCGAATTCATAAACTACTTCATTTGCTATATTAATTTTTTCGATATTATTCCAATTGATTCCATCTTGAGAAAATTGTAATGTTAATTGACTTGGGAGATGTAATGGATTGAATATTGTCTTTGCTATATAGTGGCCACCATTATAAATTTCAGAAGGTATTAAGGTAAATTGACCAGAAGAGGCGATAAAGTTAATAGTATGTACATCTATAGGTTCTGTTCCCCATTCATCATCTGGATTAACAAAAATACCAATTAATGCATTTGATACTATTGTTTCCGGTACATAAGAAAATGTTTTTGTTGCTGGTCTTGGATTCTCCCAACTGGTGATTTCTGTTATTTGTTGCCATGTTGTTCCATTATCGAATGACAAAGCTACGTAAAATTGATCGGACATTGCCGGTGACCAATCTTCAACTGTGTAAGTGAATGCTGTTTTGAAATAGTAGTTTTCATTTAAATTTTTGAAACCTTCAGCATTTAGTGTGAAGTAGCATGAAATTGCTACTAATAATGTGATCAGTAATTTTTTAAACATTTTGTTTTTAAACCTTTTAATAATTTTTAAATAATTTTTTGTTTCTTTATTAATATTTATACAATTAAGTATGTTGTTTCTAAAATAGAAAAAAGTTGATTTTTTATTTCAACTTTTCTTTTTCGACCTTGTTTAGTCCATTCTATAAATGTAATAGCCTTTATCATCATATATCAGACTATGTTCATATCCGTCATATTGTGAGATCCATTGACCTCTGTCATCTGAATCCATACTGTCTCTGACCCATGAATTAGTATCGAAATACTCTTGTAAATGTTCCGGAACCTGTGGAACTATTTCATTTTCCGCATATTCTTTAATATTTTCACGTTCTCTTTCTTCCGCTTCTTCATAGTCTAATATGAGGTATTCTTCTCCATCATAACTGTAAAGATTCTTATCCCAAGTATTTTGCTCAAGAAAATCTTCTAACAATGGGTAATTTTCATTTAAATGTTCTGATATCTCATCATGATTTACTGATTCAGAACATATAGATTTAAATTCTTTCGGTTTAATAATAAAATATTTATCATCAAATTTAACTAAATCTATTCATAGAAATTCAGCTAATGCTAATACCTTGTCGTTAATTTCTAACATTAATATTTTCCTACTAAAGTGTTAATAATCTACCTTCTATCCATTCAGAAGTTTCTGGTTTGAACCAAAGGGATTGCCAAACAAAATCTCTACCATTAGAACCGCCACCAGGATGAGTGTATGCTAATTGAGGATTGAACCAAATACTGCCGTCATCCACAATTGTTCCGCCCCAAAAATCAATAACAATGTTTTTGAACAATGTATTGACTAATGTCTTTCCAAGTTCGGATTTTAAATCACCTGATTTAATTTTGAATGTTGGATTGCCTCTAATTGTCTCCATTTCACAACTGAGTTTTACTTTCATTCCATTTAGACGTTTTGATATCAATTTTTCTAAATCAGGAATATGCTTTGTTAAATTATCAAACAATTCTGTTAACTCTTCATTGGAAATATCTAATGTTTCATTGAGTTGAGTTGTCTGATAGTCATCGTATTTTCTTGCCATTGTAATTTTCCTTTATTTTTATATACTATATATTTCTGTTTTATTTTTGATATGATTATAAACATGTTTTCTCGCTCGATAGATATGGACAGAAACAGATCCGACAGGAACATCAGTAATTAATGATATTTCATTGTAACTGAAATTATCCATTTCTCTTAGTAAGTATGATTCCAAATAAATTTCAGGTATTCCTTGTATAGCTTCTTCTATAGATTTACTAATTAGATGCTGGTCAAAAAGAATTTCCTGTTCAAATATTCGGTCATCTATCTCTTCAATATATTCGGTAGCTACTGGACGTTTTTGTCTGAATTTATTAAATATATCATTCCGGGCAATTCTTAATAGGTAAGCATAAACATTATTAATTTCTTTATTGTCTGAAATGGAGGAATAAAAATTGATAAATGTTTGTTGAAAGGTATCTTCAACATCCTGCTTATTTTTCAATAAGTATGAAATATATCGAAGCACCTTACTGGAGTACCTATTATATAACTCAGTGAATGCCTTTTCGGATACTGTTTTATTTTTTGAAAGTAGTAATCTATAAAGTTCTATGTCAGATTTTTGTTTGATTTCTATTGCCTGTTTGTTCTGTGTTAAAATAGTATTAACGATTCAGTTGAAATTTTATTGTAGAGAAATTAAATAAATTATTACATTTATTTTTTATTTTTCAAGATTTCTTTTAATCTTTTACATGCGTTTAGGTAAACACGATGATCAAAATGATAATCTTTAGTCCAATATTTTGCTTGTAATTCAGCAGTATCTAATATATTTTTTAATTCCTCTGTATTCATATCTTCTGAAAATGAATATGGAGGTCCATATTGCTCCAATTCTGAATCAAAATTGACCGGATCATAAAAGTTATCCTATCGTGATTCATTCATAAATTCTTCAAATTTCATGACTCTGGATTCATTTTGTTTTGTTTTGCCTATGTCGGTTGCTTTTGTTTTCAAATGTTGGACATTATCCGCTTTGGTGAAGTCGATAGAATCCATCACTTTATCCGGAAGATTTTTAGTTTTAATAGAAGCAAAATCTTCAAGGTCTTTTAAAGACATCGAATCTGCTAATTCTTTTACTTCGGTTGAGGCATCAACGGTCTCTCCTCTTTTGTATGCTAAGGCCATTCCCATGATTGCTTGTTGTGCTTTTGATTTTGCTGGCATTTTTATTACTCTTTTATTTAAAAATTAAAAAACGAGGATAGTTAGAGGGTTTTTAACCTCATCGACATGTTGGTCTTTCAGGCCAAGTTGTACACGGGAATTCCTCACAACGCGATCGAATACAACCGGTCTTGCTCTCTCATTAGCTTAGTGAACTTTTTCGTGTGTTCACTTTCCTATCCTCTGAACCGCTAAATTAAGTATGCTGATATGGTGATTTAAACCAAACTCGCCTAAAATAGAGACGGCCTATAGTATATATTATCTACAATAGTAGAAATTTTTTAAGAAAGATTATTAAAGAAGTTATAATAGATGAATCAATTATATAATCAAAATAACCCTCTAATTATATATTTAAAATTAATATTTGCTCCATGACAAGGAATCGAACCTTGAACTGAAATGTAATCTTTCTCCGTTTGTCATACAGAGAAATCAAACAAAAACAGGTTATCCATTTATAACTCATGAAACCTTGAAACATTTTTGTTTTATACAAATTCGGTGATTTAATTTATGTACTTCTATTAATCAATAAATTATAAACATAAATTTTGTTTTTTTTACTAATATATATAAATTTATCAACTTGAATTTTAATTGAACCAACAGGCAACAATTTTGTTGACACAGTTTAGTATTTCATTTCAAAAATTGTTTCAAAGAACGACGTTCTATTTTCTAACCTTCTAAAATTGTATATTCAGCAACTCTTCTGAAAAAGTAAACTGTTTTATCCAATTCAATTTTTCCGTTCGATGCTGCATTGGTCAAATGACCTTCTGTTTCTTTCCAAAGTACAACCGGACCAAGTTCCGGAAAATTAGCACCATAAAAAGGACTTTCGATTGGATATGCTTTACGGTAACATTTTGATTCTATTGACAAAGCTATTTCTTTAGCTGCATTGAAATTATTTAATTCGGTATTTTGAGATTCTGTTAGCATTTTCTATTTTCCTAAAATTATTAGTTTTATTTAATTTATAATATATTGACGTTACTAATAAATTTTTATTGTAACGAAAAATAAAAAAGATCTAAACTTTTTCAAATTTAGATCTTCTGGCGGAACCATCGGGATTCGAACCCGAGATCTCTTGATAGACAGTCAAGCGCTTTAACCAACTAAGCTATGATTCCATTTCGGTGGATTATAAAGGACTTGAACCTTCACCTTCGGTATGCAAAACCGATATGCTCCCAATTAACACTAATAACCCGTTCTTGTACGTCTAAGCAGGATCGAACTGCTACCAATGGATTGAAGGTCCATTAAACTATCCATTTATTCTATAGACGCATAATTGAGACATCGGTGAGAATCGCACTCACATAAACGGTTTTGCAGACCGCTACCTAAACTATTCGGACACGATGTCGTTGCTGTTTTGTGCCTTGACGTGGTAACGCTCCACGCTCTTCGGTGTTTCAAACCGATGCTTTCTACTTGATTAGCTTTCAAGGCATTTCTTGTGAAACCAGATAGAATTGAACTATCGACCCACTGGTTAAAAGCCAGTTGCTCTACCATCTGAGCTATGGTTCCAATTTTGTGAAAATAGAAGGATTTGAACCTTCGACCATCTGCGTGTAAAACAGATGCTCTATACCAACTGAGCTATATTTTCATCTGTGGACCCTGTTGGGATTGAACCAACGATTTCTGAGTTATGAGCTCAGTACTTTTACCAACTAAGTTAAAGGTCCATTACTTGCACTGATAGTTAGATTCGAACTAACATTTATCAAATTAGAAGTTTGATGCTCTATCCAGTTGAGCTATATCAGCGTTGTTTTGTAGCGGACCCGGAACCTGCCTCCGGAACTACAGCTTATGAGACTGTCGAGATAACTAATTTCTCTAATCCGCTATTTTTGCACGTCGAGCAGGTCTCGAACCTGAACCCGTGGGTTTGGAATCCACTACTCTACCAATTGAGCTATCGACGTATATCTTGAGCGCCTACCCGGGGTTGAACCGAGACATTTTGGTTGGAAGCCAAACATGCTAATCCATTAACATCATAGGCGCGTTTTGCAGAAGCAACCGGATTTGAACCGATACATCCTTTCGGACAACTCATTAGCGGTGAGTAGCAATACCAATTATGCGATGCTTCTATCGGGTAATTAATGAGGAACGATCTCATACTTTCAGCTTCACAGGCTGGGGTGCTAACCAATTACACCATAATTACCGTGTTTAAAAAATGCACCAAATATTCTATCCAGTTGAGCTAATGGTGCGTTTTTTATTATTGAGCTCACAAAAGGAATCGAACCCTTATCTGAAGATTACAAGTCATCTGTTCTACCAATTGAACTATGCGAGCATTTGGTTGTCTATCAAGGATTTGAACCTAAATCTTTGCTGTATCAGAGCAACATTCTAACCGGATTGAACTAATAGACAATATTATATGTGTCAGAGGTGGGCATCGAACCCACATGGAATTTCTTCCACGGGTTTTTAAGACCCGTGCGTACTACCAATTTCGCCACTCCGACATTTTAAGTAATCACGCTAAGATTTGAACTTAGACTTTATGACTTTTGAAATCATCGCCACTGCCAATTGGGCTACGTGATCATTTGAAGTAACCCTACTTGGATTTGAACCAAGACTTTTTATATCAAATCTAAAAACCCTTCACTGGAAAACCATCTTCTTTTAAATTCTTTGTGATTTATCCGTGTAACATTATATCCAATATCCTTTAAATAATTATCTCTTATCTTATCTTTTTCTATCGTCTTTTCATGTTGATTACCATCTAATTCTATTATTAATTTTTTATCTTCAAATGTATAATCTGCGAATATGTTCTTTTTATCTTTCTCATTATAAAAATGTCTATTATACTGATATTCAATTTTATTAGATATCAAATATTTTTCAAAATTTTCTTCCATCCACGATCTCTTATGACTTCCGTATATCTTATGATTTTCTGGATTTTTTAGCCATTCTGTTCTTGCTTTTGAAATTTTAGACCTTCTTATTAATTCTTTCTCTGTAGTAGAAGCTCGACCAGTTGGAGCTTTAGTTATTCCATTTTTCATATTTAATGAGCTATTAATAGAGTTTCTTTTGATTCTTTCATCTGTGTACTTTGTCAATCCTTTAGACCAACCTCTTTTAGCAAGATCATCAACAGACATTTCATCTTTTCTCTTCTGGACAATTCTACCATCATTGTAGCATTTTTTAACACCTTCACTATTCTTTTTTCTATTTGTCGGACAACTATTATAAGATTTAGAGCAACACCATTTTCCACTTTTAGATTGATATATTGCTTCTTGTCCACATCCATACTCACATAATTGAATTTCATCCATAATACACTATAATATTTTTAATAATATAGTATATATTTGAGACTGTCTCCTCTGCCGTTGGGATATAGGGTCATTTTACAGGTGCCGTTTTATGGAATTGAACCATACTGTACTAAGTACAAAAGTTTTACAGACTTCGTCGCCACCTTGGCTGTTAAACGGCTTTTTATTTGGCTCATCGGGTAGGACTCGAACCTACAATCGCCGCGTTAACAGCGCGGTACTCTACCAATTGAGTTACCGATGAATTTTAATCTGCTGCCGGTGAATGATTTGAACATTCATAAACGGCTTCAAAGGCCGTTGTCTTAACCAGTTGGACGAACCGACAGTATTTTATTTTCTAATTTTCAAAGGACTAAGGCGGTCAGTGCGCAGCGACTTGAACGCTGACTCCTGGCTCCCAAAACCAGTGGATTAACCAATTTTCCTACGCACTGAGTATAATAAAAAACCGAATTTCTTGTTTAGTGAAATCCGGTTTAATATTTTTAATTTTTTATGAATAAAACGTTTTTAAAACGTTTCAAAACAAACCGGATTTATCTTTCTTGCTGCTCCACTAAATAGATAGCTTTCATGATCATTATTGTTGACGTTTTGTATCGAACAATAAAATTCACTGCCAGGTTTCGTTGAGCTGGTTGAGCTGGTTGAGCTGGTTAAGGGGCAATTTCTGCTAATCTGATATGTCATGTTTGATGTTTTCATATAATCTATATATTAAAGTTAATTTCTACTGAATGTGTTTTTACACCTTATTTTACAATTTTCTTTCACTTTTTGAAAGAAAGTTTTTAATTATTTTATTTTTTAGGAGCGTAATCTTCATCTGATAACACATATCCTTCTCTTTCAAGCTCCTTGATAATCTTTTTTATCATTGTAGATCTAAACGAAGGTCTTGTGGCTACATCTTTGGACCAAACACCTTTCCTATAAATAATTTCATAGTTTGTATTATTTCCGTTAAAATATGAAGTAATAAAAGCGTATTTACCTTCATCGTTTTTATAAAGAGAATAACCTTCAGCACTGTTCTTAATATCAGTTTCCGTAATTCCCTCATTTAACTTATTTTCATTCAAAAAGAATTCTTCTCTTGTTAATACATGCTTATTCATAAAATTTCTTATTTTTTGTTTTGTTAAAATTATAAAGACGAAGCAATTTAATTTTTATTGTCGTATAGTTTTGACAATTTCGGTATTTTGCTGTCTTCTACAAATATTTTAAATGTTTCATCATTTATTAAAGATTCATATACTTCTACGTACTTGTCCTGAGCTTTAGGAAAAAAGTGCGATTTCAGCATCACAGTAATCACCTTAAAAATCCATTCCTTTCCTTTCCGGACCAATGCTCCAACAATGTTTAAATTTGATTTCAATCCATGAATTACAAATGTTTTAGCACCTTGTAAATTCTTTGTTAGGATGTTTGCTGATTTTCTAACAAGTTCTTCAATGTCTTCCCTTTTGATGTTTATAGGCAACCCATTCCGCTCTCTGGAACGATCCATTGCATGAGTTGTCAGAAGAACATCAATTTCGTGTTGTTCTTCGTTTAGTAAAAGGGACCAGTCAAAGTAAATTTTCATACTTTCTATAATTTTTGTTGTAGTTCTTCAAGTGAGTACTTTTCAAACATTTGACAAAGAATGCCAAATTTTTCTTCATCAGCTAAATTGTTAATAGAAGGAAAATCATAATTATATCCTAATTGCTTATTTAAAAAATCACTCAAGTCTTTGTCTGACATATTGCTTAAAATTTCTTCTGCGTCATCTTTGTCTAAATCCACATCAACAATCACATAGTCTTCTTCAATATTAGTATAAATTTTTACCTCATGAGAATCATCCATCGAGTCTAATATTTCTTCTAATTGCTGTTTTTGAGTTTCATCATCAAAACTATAGGCACTGAAAAATTCTCTAACATCATCCATATCAAATACTATATATTTATGAAAGTCAACCGACACTTCTTTTTCAATCCACATTATATGTATTCCTTAAAATATAAAATCCGTTTTCTTTTTTATACAATCAAGAAAACGGATTTGAACAACTAAATAATATTTATTCAGATTTTTTCTGAACAACTTTTAGTTCTTTTATATAATCACTACCATCGCCATCCCAGCCAAATGTTTTTTCATAGTCACTGTCATTCGGATCAACAACAATCGAAAATGAATGCCCTATATTTCCAATCTGTGCAATATACTCTATCAATTCTTTTAGTTGATTTTCTGTATCTCTACAGTAAATGATATACTGGTCACAATCAGAATTATTTAGACCTTCATTTAATTTTGATTCATTTACAAAAGATGTAAATGTTTTTACATGTTTTAAATTTTTTTCCATATTTTGTTTTTTGATTTCTATTTTTCGATAAAGACAGTTCGTTTCTTATCATATTCTCTTTCGGGCGCTACTACGGAGCCACAATTATAGCATTTATATAGATGAATATTTTCATCTAAGCTTATAATTTTTCCATTTGACCACACAGGAGTTAAGTAAATATCTTTATTCTTTATATATTTCAAAGACAACCAATCTATATTTGTTTCTTCTTTCAAAACATTTCCTTCTAATATTCTTTTAATATTGATTTTTACCTCTTCTTGATTACTATTCCATTCGTAATCCCAAATAAAATATAAATCTATATTTTTATTTAATGCTTCCATTTTCTTGTCTAAATGATAAGTAGACTCTTTAAATTTATCAGAATGCCAATATGAACCATTGAATTCAAATCCTATGTTTTTAGAAGGAATTAAAATATCTATTTCTTGATATTTTAATATTGTTCTATCATTAGTTTTGACCTCATAACCTAAGGATTCGATATAAGTAGAAATTTCTACTTCGGTTTTATTAATCAAATGTTTTCCATTGTTCAACGAACATGAAACACCATATCTTTCTATATGAGTTTGTCTTGATTTATTTCTTATTTCTTCCGAACTCCATGAACCATATCTTTCGAGTCTGGTCATTAGTGTTTTTTGTTTACATATATCAGATTGTGATGGATACGCAACACCATATTTTTTTAGATTTGTATCTATTGATTTGTTTTTTGATTCTTCTAACTGCATTGGATTTTCTACACCATGTTTCTGCATATGTGTTTTCTTGCGTCTATTTATTATTTCATGATTTTGCATTGGATTTTCTACACCGTATCTATCGAACATAGTATGTTTTATTATACCTTTAATTTCTTCTGATAGATAAGGAGACTCAACACCATAATTTTTAAAACAAGTTTCTTTAAATTTCTTTCTTATTTTTTTAGATTGCATAGGTGATCTTACACCATTATTTTTAAGGCATGTTTCTTGAATCTTATTTTTTATTATATCTAACTTACTTGGATTTTCAACACCATATCTTTCTATACATGTTCTTTTCCTTTTTTCTTTTGCTTTTTTCTTTTTACATTTATCACAATCTGATTTATAAACATTATTTTTTATCAGATTTAGATTACCCAATAACACTGGTTCTTCTTTACAGGTAGAACAATATAAAATTTCTAATTTTTCATTAAATATATGCCAAAGTCGTTGAATTTCATTATCATCATAATAATCATCTAAAAATTTAGTCAGCTCTTTTATTTTATCTATTAACTCTGGATTTTTACTTACTGCACTTCTAAATTTATAGATATATAATCTAAAATTTTTTGAATCTTCTTTAATTTTTTGTAGTTGTTCCATTTTTACTTTTATTTTTAATGTAGTTTAAATATAAAATGGTGGAGTATCCAACTACAAAATACATACTCCACCGAAATAAGGATTAATTACTTCCCTATTTTTAACTTTTCACTTTAACAATATTAGAGCATATTCCACTCTTTGATGCATTAACAATAGTTTGTGCTGCTGCCCCTGACACAGGTAATTTAGCATCTATCATTTTTGCTAAATTTCCAATCATATCCATAAGTGGTCCACATTTTGCCAGTGGTTCAGTACATGTTTCAGCTCCTAAATTTATGTCATCACAATCTATACTCCATTTATCATCGGCATGTTCTAACACTTTTCCATCCACCATTTCGATATATGATGTTTTCCCTGAATGATAAATTTTAACATGTGTATCCTTATCAATATTAATTATTGACTCTTTGTGAAACAATAACAAACCTTGTTTTTGCGTGTAGAAAATACGGACCTGTTCATCTACATCCATTATCAGTACCTGACTATTAATATAGTCATCTTTGATCAACGTTTGCATTTCTGGATTCATTATTTCAACTTCTTTGTATTGTGGAGAATATAAATCTCCACCAGCAAATTGAACTGTTACTAATGTGTTTAATTTTGGAAACGAAAACGAACCAAAACCTCCACCTCCACCATCTGCATTTTCAGCTGTCTTAGCAAAAATAGTAGATCTCATAGGGAACGCCCACGGCAAATTAGCAGGTTCAATATCATCAAACTTACTGAATATTTTTATCTTGCAGCGTCCTAAATAGAGTGGATCTTTATTATCAACTACTACACCTAAAAAGGTACCTTCTAAATCTTCTGTCTTAAAATCTGTCATTATATACTATATATTCTCTTATTTGTAAATGTTCTTTGGATTTATTGTTTTCTTTGGTTCTTTGCTTTCAAATTTGATTGTTTTTGGATTAATTGTTTCTTTTGGTTTATTACTTTCAAATTTGATTGTTTCAGGATCGATGTCATCTTTCGGAGGAGTTTCCACTAATTCTACCGGTTCAATTGTATCTTTTGGTGAAGTTTCAGTCAACTCTACTGGATCAATTATTTCCTTGAATGGTGTGTTATCAAATTGTAATTGATCAATCGTATCTTTGACAGGTGTCACATCAAATTGTAATTGGTCAATTGTATCTTTTGGAGGAGTTTCATTTAGTTGAATTGGATCAATCGTATCTTTGACAGGTGTCACATCAAATTGTAATTGGTCAATTGTATCTTTTGGAGGAGTCTCATCCAATTTAATAGGGTCAATTGTATCTTTAAATGGTGTTTCATCGAACTGAATTGGATCAATCGTATCTTTAACAGGTGTTATATCGAATTGTAGTTGATCAATTGTTTTCTTCGGTTCAGCCGATTCGAATTGGACCGGATCAATTGTTTTCTTTGGTTCGGTCCCATGTAAATTTACTTCAGTTATTTTTTTGTTTGGTTCGGTCATAGTCAATATCACCGGATCAATTGTTTCTTTAACCGGAGTAATTAGGAAATCCATTTTACCTAAAACTTTGTTGTCTATGTTTTCGATTATGCTTGTTGAGTAAGCATTCTTCCAGTTTTGATCAGCAGCTGTTTTTTCAACAACTTGTGATGTATCATAAATACTTTTCTGATCAATAGTTTTAACCGGTCCGGTCGTATCATTTCCACCATACTGTAGAAAGCTATTTGCTGGATCAGCAAGTCTTGCTTCTTTCTCAGCTTTAGTGGCTGCCCATTCTTCAAATGCCTCACCTTTTATAGTACTTGAAATATCTTTAAATTTATTGCTGTCATTATTGTAATCATGTAATGCTCTTTGTTCATTGATATAAGTATCTATATCTGTTTGGATGTCCTTACCAAGCGGACTCAACAGTACCGATAAATTTTTTCTGAATTCATTGTAGTTTTTTAGACCATCTTGAAGGGCACGCCCAGACTGAGGAATACCAAATTTTTCTGTACTGGTTAGTATCCATTCAAAAAATCCATATTGTTGAAATTCATCTACTTCTTCCACTTCAACCGAAAATGATTGAGCTACCGGTTCACTTTGGGAACTATTACTTACCTTTCCAAAACCCTCGAATGATTCTTCAAAATCAAAAATACATTTAGGAAAAGTGAACTTGTAATATGTTATGTAATCGTTTAAACTTTGAAGTTTGTACTGTGATTTTTCTTTTTCAACTGGTTGAGGGGCAATCACTGGTATTTCACTTGTCATAGGAGTAGAAACAGTTGCTGGTGAATTTTGTCCTGCTTTATAAATATCAGCGCTTGAGTGTTCATTAGCGAGCACTGATTGTACTACAGAAGAATTGGCCGATAAACTTGGTGGAGTGGTTGTTCCTATTATTTGTCTAATAGTATATAAATCTCTGAATTCAGCTACCGTTATTTCCATCTCAAATCTTCGTTTATCTATAGGTAAATTATATTTTAAGTATTTCCAGTCATAAACAGCTACTCGATACAAGTTAATCCAGAATGACATAATATTATCAAGTGACTCAAGAGTCTCAAATTTAATCTTATGATTTTTCAAACGATAAGGAACTCCTGATTCAGGAAACTTGAAAATTTCTTGAAGCCCGGAAACTGACTGGAAAAAATGAGGTCGATTAGTTTGGATATAATCAGTCATATTTCTAAATTCAGTTAGTGCTTCTGATTGCTTATAAAGATTTCTTCTTCTAAGAAAATTAATTGCTGATTCTATTTGATCAGTTCCTAATAAAAGTCCAAGTGGAATAGTTTCTGTTCCAGGGTAAGGAACTCCTTGCTCATTTCTAAGATGATCAGAAAATAGATTAAAATGTACGGAAAAACAATAGAATGTCGGTTCATCCAACATGTCGTTATGTGATTCTGAAAATTTAACCAAGTCCGAATTTGAAACACTTAGAAAATTTCTTATCTTACTATTAGGAGATTTAATCATTATTGTTTTTATTTTTACTCAAAGTTTGGATGAGTCCATTCTCGTCTGCTTAGAACAACTTCTTGTTGAATTATATTATCTGAGGATGGTCGTAATGGATCAATTGTGTTTTTATAAATTAAATTAATAGCCCTTATTATATAATTACCGGACAAAAATCTATCAACAGAGAAGCCTATATTTTTAGCGTCATCCGCTTTCCAACCGGATATATTAACACGTTGCTCATTGTTAATATTTACAATTATTATAGGAACCCGTTGGCCACTATAATAATTTAAATTTGTTCTTGACAACAACGCTTTGAATTTTATCTTATTAATATTTTCGTTATTTATTCGGTTTTGATAAGCAGCTTCTTTATAGAACTCATGAATGTTATGATCCGGCAACAAATAGTTCCATCCTGACCATGTCTTCTTTATTTCGTTTTTATAAATGTCTTCATTTGGCCGACCTTTCAATGCTATCTTTTTCGTCTTGGAGTTAGTCACTGTTGACTCAATATTAAAATTTACGTGCTTCTGTGTAGTGAAATCAAAAATATTTAAGTTCTTGATGTAACCGTCTTTCATTGCACTTGCTCCCGACTGGTTGAACAGCTCATGTTTTTCTATGAAATTTCCACCGTTCTTTAGTTCCGGTAGATTAGATAGTATATTCTTGTTCTTAATATAGTCAATTTGTTCGGTAGCGATGGTGTCCTTAGTAAAAAGAGAGAAGTCAATACCGGTGGAAGTATCAGCAGAGTCTGCAATAGAAAACATTGAATTCATTTCTACAAAGTTTAAGTTGTAATAATGGTCAAACCAAAAACTGAAAAAACTATACTCATTAGAATATGAATGGGACACTACTGATTTAATAAATTCTAAGTATGTTTGATTTGGACTAAGCCAGGTCATAGTATCTTTTAAATCAGTATCTGTAACATTGGTGACAAAACCAAGTCCTAAATCATTAGCAACTTCAATTAGCGTCTGTAGTGTATTCATCGAAGGAAATGCTTTGTTAAAACTTGCATAAAGCTTTGGTATCCACATTTCACCATAGACAGTAATACTCATAGTGTCTCCGGATGGTCCGGTACTCCTACTGGTAGTAACATGAGTAATTCTAAAATCGACCCTGACTGGTTTTAAATCCTTGACAAGTGAACGAATGAAAACAGAAAGCATATCTCCATCTTTAGGAAAATGCTTTGAAATGAAAACACCATCGTTAATATTAAAAGTACAATTCGCTTTTGGGAGAATGTCTTCATTATTGATTTCAAGGTACCTTATTTGCTTTTGGGAAATAGAATAGCCATTGATTTCAATGACCGGGTATCTACTACCTCGTCCACCAACAATGTAACCAATCGTTTGGTCTTTCTTGGAATTGCTAATTATTTCTGAGCCATTATCTGCCATTTAATATCTTATAAATATATTTTTTGTAGAAACTTCTTGGAGAAAAATGGTTCTCCGTTATCTGTTTTAATTTCGGATAATGATTTTACAAATTCTTTTCTTTCTTGTTTTCTTTTTGATTCATCTGCGTTCATTAATGATACTATTTTCGTGAATTCTGTTCTATTCATTTTTAATTCCTTTTAACGGTGTACATTTATTTTATTAATTCTTAAAAAATTTTTGATTTTTCTTTATTTCTTGTTCTGTTAGCAAAGTTTGTTTAACTTCATTGGAACCTATAATTTCTAATTTATAGATTTCCTCTGTGTTTGGATTTCCTAAATATTGTATGAACACTATTTTTTTATCTATCCATCCAAGAGCAGCAACATCTAAATTAAGATGAAAATATTTGTTTAATGCTTTCTCTAAATCATCATTATTTTCATCTATTATAGATTGATAAATATTTTTATCTTTTATCGTCATTTCTGAATTTTTATAAGGTATGTCTGACTCTAATAAAAATTCACTATATGTTTTTATATTTTTCATTAATGTAGCTCATTTATTTTATAAAGCGTGGTTGAAATAAGTTCAACCATTTCATCTATAATTGTTTCTAAGTCTGTTTGATCGGTATAGCCAATTCTGTAATTACTTAAATCATCTTTTAGTTCGGTTAAATGCTCATTCATGTTTATCGGTTCAGAAGAAGGAATAGTAATTTCTACTTTACCGAATGTGCCTTGATATGCTTCAGCAAATCTATCAGTTAGGTCAAGAATACCATCATAATATTCATTTAATGCTTTGTGTTCAGCATAGCTTTCAGTTGCTAAGTGATTTAGATGGGCAATGTCTCTGCTTTGAAAAAGTTTACCAATCATATAACCATCCATATTATCCTCTAAGAGACCTGAACCGATTTCTTCATTTAAGAAATCACCGAATTTTTTAACGTATATTTTTTTCATTTTAAATAGTCTTATTTTATTATCTATATATTAAAGAAGCCGCTTTTTCTTATGCGCCGCCTCAATGTCTTCTTTTGCCAGATCAAATACTTTTTTAGTTACTTCAAATTCCTCTTGTCTGTAAATAGCCAATCTCTGCTCACTGTGTTTAAAAATGAAATTCTTATATTTACTGAATCCTTTGATCCGGAAATCATCAATTAAGTCATATATAGTTACATCATCTTTATTTTCATCGAGTCTCATTCCTCGACCAATACCTTGTTTAATTATTTTCTCACTTTTATATGACTCGGCCAGTAAAATGTAATGCAGATTATTAACATCTATGCCTGTACTAAAAACTCCAAAGGATGCTATAATAATTCTTATTTTGTCCCTTTGGTTTAATCTCAGTCTATACTCTTCTCTGAGTTCTTTAGAGACCTCTCCACTAACATAAAGTATTTCGTATTTGTCAGTTGGAAGTTCTTGTTTCAGTTGTTCATATATTTCTTTTCCATACCGGCCGACCACATCTTGAAAAAGGACCATTGCATTTTTATCAAATGACTTTACTAAATTAATAATGAATTGTTTTCTTAAAGCATTAGTGGTAACAATTTTCTTTTCATACCTTAGGACTTTTCCGTTATCAACTTTCTTATCGAAAGTCAGCTCCATTAACTGTTCTTTGATATCTTCATCCAAATATTTTAAATATATTTGAACAATTTTTACATCAGAAGCAAAATTATTAGCTATTAATTCTTTTGGTTTGACACTGATGATTAGAGGGCCTAAATATGCTTGAAGAGTGAAAGAAGCTGCATCATTTTTTTCTATTAAAGTCGTCCCAGAAAGACCACAACGAATAACTGCGTTATCGCACTTACTTAATATATCCTTAACTGATACGGTATCTACCCCATGACACTCATCCGCGCATACGACACTAACTCTGGACAATATTGAATTATCGAATGTTCTGAGTGTTTGAAATGTTCCAATAATAACATCTGAATTGTAATCTATAACATTTTCACCACCACCTATAGTCTGAATACTGAAATCTAATTTTTTCTTGTAGTTAGAATACTTTAAAAACGCCTCGTATGTTTGAAGAACTAAACTGATGTTAGGAACGATGACCAAAAACTGGCCTTTTAAATATCCTTTTGCTTTTAAAAATGCAAATAGGTTAAATAGTATCAGGGTCTTTCCGGCTGAAGTAGCAAGCTCTGCAATTGAACGTTTCCACTTCAAGAAATTAACAACAGTATCCGTCTGATAATATCTAAGCTTCATTTCACTGTCTTTATAAAACTCTGTTTCCCATTCAATGTATTCAGAAGGATCAAAATCTTTCAATCCCAAATAGTCGGATAGTCCGGTAACCACTAAATCGAAATCATATTTTTTACACATATTATAAAGTTCTTTCCATAAACCTATGGAAAGACGATGTTTCCTATCATCAAAAAAAGTAATTGATCCATCCCATATACCCCGTTTGAATAGTGGGTGATATCTATATCCTTTCGCTTTTCTTTTAAAGTAAACTAATAATTGTTCTAATTCAGCTTCAGTAGAGGAAACAAGTTTCAAATTTTTAAAATCAGATGTTACTGTAAATTTCAATATTACATTCCATTTATAATTTTTTGCATTTCGATTATGTGTTTTAAACTCCATAAAATATTATCAATGCCTTTTATGGTACCTTCTAAGTAATCTTTCTGGGCTACCAATATGTCATTGATCTGTTTTAATTTTCCGGTTTTTGCGTTTAAACTAATATCGAAATCTATTTTATTTTTTAGGTATATTTGATTATCAGCTTTACCTGTCTTCAATTTAATATACTCACTTTCTTTTTTACTGGAAGTCTTCTGTTCATTACCAGCAATAAGTTTTTGTATATTAAATTTTTCTTCTAATAATCGTTGACGGAGGCCATGACAAAGTACAGATACTTCAACAAATTCTTTGAAGTCTCTCATCTTTTTTCGGATGATGGATAGTTCCTCTTTTATATCATCTCTTCTGATTTGGAACTTTTCTGTTATTAATTCACATCCATCTTTTTTATCAGTCTCGGTTTCCGAATTTTTATCCAAAAGTTCCTTGCTTGATTCTGCTTTCATATTAAACACTTTATCTACATTAAAATCCTCAGAAGATAGATTTTTTAGAAGATCTTTTTTCTTTTGTTCGGTTGGCATTTTCTTTTCGTTGCTTTTGTAAATCTACATAAATTGTTTTATTTGTTTCGCAATCAGCTGCATATTTGACTTCGCCTACATCAAATAACTCTTCATCCATTAAAATATCTTCTAAATTATCTATAGTTGAATCAAATTTAAAGGCGTAGTGCTTGTATTCTCTGATCAACTGATCAGGAGGAACATCATATAGAGAGTATATCGAATTTGTCATCAGAGAAATAGTTATTTAATTTTTGTAGTTTGAAATTTTTATCCGCTTTCAAAATATCAGTTAAATCTTTAATATTTTTCTTTTTTCTTAGTAAGTATTCATGGTCTTCCAGAAACTTGGTCCAAAGAAAAATAGAATCACCTGCTTGTAATCGTTGTATTGAATTTTTAATACCGGTAGCATCATTATCCAAAAAATATCGTTTGTTCTCCAACATGATAGGTATTGATTTATTAGCTCCCATCATCGCCACTGAATTTGGAAAAAGTAAAGCATCCATGTTACCCTCGAATATGGTAACTGTCTTGGAAAAGTCAATATGATAAAGATTGAATATACTTGACAGTTTCATTAGAAGGTCTAATTCAGATTCCTTAGTTTTTTCCTCATCCATCTTGTAATCTAATAAGTCAATATTTTTTTCAACCTTATTATGTAAATCAAATACTATTTCCATATCATCACATAAATCTTGAAATGTATGAATTATATACTTTCCATATTTTTTTATATTGACAGACTCTAAATTTCTAACTATATATGAAATCAGATGATTATCATCAGCTAAATTTAAAATATATATTTGTTTAAAATATTCATTGTATAGAAAATGATTGAATTTGGTTTGGTTCCGCTTTCTTAAATAATTTTCAATTGAGCTGCCTTTGGCTTCAACCAATTTTAATTTATTCTTAAAATCTTCCCGGTCAATAAAGTAAGGTTCGAATTTAGATAAACAAAGTTGATCCTCAAAATATTCCTCCATAAAAGTTCTAAGCCTTGAAATATTGCTTTCAACTATACTCAGATTATAAATGTCATTGGTTTCCAAATTTAGAAATTCCATCATGAACTTCTTTAAACCCATCACCGGTGTTCCACAATTGAAACACTTAAAATGCAAATCTTTGAAGAATATATTACCTCTCTTCTTATATGGATTCGTTTGAGAGTCTCCACAGAACGGGCAAGCAAAATTCAATCTTTTTTCAGATGGCTCAATTTGAGATTTAGGAGAGTTAGGCCCGAATATTTTATTGAGAATTTCTTGTAGCTTAGGTACAATAAAAGTTCTGATTAATTCTTTGACTTCTTCATCAGAAATTTCTTTAGCGGTTTTTATTCCACCGTCTGAGCTACCTTCAATATCCTTGATAGTATCTAATAAAAATATATCATCTAAATTAAACGTCATTTTCACCTTCAATTAAAAAATGGAGCGGTTCATTCCATTTAAGCATGAACCTACTCCACTACATGTATAAGATTTTTTAAATACTATAATTTGAAGAAGTCATCATCAATGATATCGTCATCATCTTCATCCGATTCATACGATTCATCGTCATCTTCATCAACAATTGGAGCAGGAGCTGGTTTTGCTTTAGTCTTGGTTTTGACCGGTTCAGCTTTCGTAGTTTTCGTAGTTTTCTTTTCTGAAGTCAAGAATGTTTCCAACTCGTCATCTTCTTCCAACTCTTCAGTAATTGTCTTAGCAACAGTTGTTCTTGGTTTAGAAGCAGTTGTGGTTGAGTTACTATGACTGATGGTGTTTCCACCTCCGCTACTTTCGAATACTTCAGGAAATTTTCTTTTCAACTTGTCTAATAGTTGATGGCTACTTAAATGTGAGGTAATCACATCAGCAACAAATTTATTAGTAGCAGCATCCCAAGGTTTGTACTGATGTACATCAATGTCCGGTGTATTTTCTACTAAATAATCTTTAACTTCTTGTGGTTTGTTTTTGAATAGAACTTCTTTACCATCAATCATCAAACCTGGTAAAACTTTTGCAGAGAATTGTGATTTATCATAATTTGGAAACTGTCCGTCTTGTACTATTGTCAGATAAAACAAATAACCGTTAATGATATCGAATGGATTATGTTCTTCAATTTCAGGATTAGAAGGTTTCATTATTTCATGAATCTTGTCATATATCTTTTTACCGAATTGATAAATCATAATTTTACCTTCAAGTTCAGGTTGTTGTTTATCTTTAACAACTTGTACTAAAGCATAATAAACATCACGTCTTTTAAATTCTTTTGAAAGATGTTTGTCCGGAGCATAGTCTGAATTATATAGGCCGAAGAAGGCGTCTTGTAAAACAGAAGGTTCGTCTTTTGCAATTGTTGTTGGGCAAGCAATTGATCTTTGTTCATCGGTGTCTGCATTTTTTAGAAATACTTCATATTTCTTGATCCAAAGACGAGAAGGATCTTTGTAGTAAGGTAAGAATTTTAGGACTGAAGTGTAATTTGTTACACCAGAACCTTTGAGGGATGGACGGTATATGTTGGTTGTTCTTTTTCCACCGTCTGCAACTAATAGTTGTTCTAAATCAAGACCACTATTGAAAGCGGTTGAGTCAAATAATGAATCTAAGTTCATAATATAATTCCTTTTATTTTAAGATTTTGTAAATTGTTTGAGTTTTTCGTTTTAAATTTTGTGACACTATGGTCATTATTGTTAAGTTTGAATTGTTATCAATTTGTAAACTTTCTATGTTATATTTTACTATTAAAAGAACTGTTTTTAAAGCAACTTTTGCTTATAATGTATATATTAGTTGCTTTATTTTAGGTAACGATAATCACCGACTATGTGACTCGGAAAATTGTTTTTTGTGTCGCTTTTATTTCTGAATTGTAACTGAAATTTTAAATGTTCTGTTAGTATTTCTATTGTAACCCTTTTGCCCTTTCCGGTCTTCCCACCATAATAAATTTTATATGATTGTATGTTAGCATACTCTCTCATTTTTTCTTCATCCATCTGATAAATAATAGCATGAGAAGGATTCAACCGGTGTGCCATAATATAATTATAACCAATACCGGACATTAAAAAATCTTCCATCTTAGTTTTATCATATTCTACGTTTTCATCAACACTTGCTAAATCATCATTGATAAAAGTTTCGAAATTTCTAAAAATAAAAACAAATTTATTAGTGTCAATACTGAAGAATTTTAGTAGATTTATAGTGTCTTTGTTTTTTTCGAACTCATCTATATTGAAAGGTATCTCACTTTGAAGAGCAGAAAATAATTTCTGTATTCCAGAATTAAACATAGCAGTGGTCTCACCAAACTTCAATGATATGTTATGTTCCTTGTCTTCACATTTTATAACAATATCTGCTATCAAAGAACCTATGTTTTGTTCATTTTTTCCAATAATAATACTATCATCTTTTATTTGTATTGGCCTATTCGAATTTTTGTTTCCGGTTGCTATTATTTCAGATTTCATAAAATTTTCTAATCCTACTATATTAAGAATTCCAGCTATCATGTCCGGGTAGCATAACATATCCCATTCAATTTTCTGATTCCGAATACCGTTCAGATCATCAAATATAACTTTCTCGAAAACGTTTCCTTTGTTATATTTTCCTTTACCTTTTCGGGAGCCGTCACCGAATCTTATTATTATATTATTATAATGTAATTTTAATGATTTAGTAAATGTTGTTTTAGTACATCCTTTTAAAAAATCATTGAATGTAGGAGTATCTAATTCTCTTATAATATTAACATTTTTTGGTTTTTCTTTATCTAAGGACAAAGGACGTTCACATTCAATGTCCTTGTAATCCATCCAGTATTGAATACAATTCCAAATGAATTTAATATCTTTATTAATTTCTTCATTGTCTGAAAAATTATCTATTTGTGTAGTATTTAATGGTAAATAATCAAATGCCATTTTTATTTTTCCTTCTTTTTCTTGGCAGTCTTTTTGACTTTGGTTTGTTTTTTGGTTATTAATTCAAAGCTATTTGAAATCCAGTAGCTATCGACTATATCGTCCAGCGGTTTGGCTATAGCTTTTGCTTTACTATTGTCTAAGTAATTTTGGATGAGCATTTTTAGTTCGGAGTCTTTTGATTTTTCTAAAAAGAATCTAAGCATTTCTTCTTTGTCTGCACTACCGTTACCGGCTAACTTTTTAACTGTTTTGGGAGATACCACATGAACATTTAAATCATTATCTATGAAATGACCTCTCATATAATAATTGGAACCGGCAAATTGGTATAGTTTGGAAGAAGAAGACATAAAGGAGAATCCTTCAAAAATCACATCTGATATTCCATTCATATGTTCTTTGAAGTTACTGAAAGCAAAACGAGTGTTTTCAAGTATAGACTTAGTCTCCGATGTCTCAGAAGATTCATCGATTATAGGTGTTATGTAAATTTCTACATTCGGAAGTTGATTTAATTGATCGATTAATTTTTTGGTCTTAGTATTATCACTTCCGACCAAATGAGCGGAAATAAAAACTATATAATAATAATCGTCAATACTTTTATGAAAACAAAAACAAGGGCAGTTCAATGAGTAATCTACCCCTATGACAGGAACGAATTCGTTATCCTTGTTGCTCATTCATGTTTAATTCATTTTGAATTTCCTCAACATACTTATGTAAGTACTTGGGAAATGATAGGTCGATATATTCTTGGTCATCAACGAAAATTGCTTTTCTTAATTTTGATGCCGATATATCTTCAACTTCTCTTTGAATATAAAACAAAGAGGAGTATCTTATTTCTTTATTTTTTGTTATAAAATCAAATTGCTTTTCATAAAAAGTTTTTCTGTCTTCTCCGCAACCGATTAGAACTGGTTCAAAATTCATATATCTCATTTTTTGAATACCTTTCCCAATTAACGGAGTGTCTATAAAAACATAACCCGATATTAACTTTTCTTTTTTTACTAATGTATCCAGTATTTTTATCGTAAGTTTATCAGAAAGTATTGGTCTTTCTCTCCGGACCACAATCAAGAAAGTAGGTAATCCATTCTGTTCATACATTTTTTCAGCTACCTTTAAATGGCCATTAGAAAATGGCTGGAACTTGCCCATCATAACATTTGTTGTTTTTTCACCAACCTCAAACTTCGGGTAATCATATTCAAGTAATAAATCATCCATTTGTTGTCTAATGAGTTTTAGAATAGGAAATCGCTCAATAACGTTTTTAGAATCCGAATTCAATGTCATTATGAAATTGATAAATGCAGCTTGTACATTTGGATATTCATCTAAAGTTCTAGCTAATCTCGGAGGTGCTAATCTTTCATTTAAAAAATTTAGTCGTCTCTTTAGATAATCCGGCAGTTCATTATAGATATCATTATTTAAACATAAATTTTCAATGTAACTGAAATTCAGAAACATATATGATATAATATCTATTTTTTTGATTGTATCATATTCAATAATAAATTTGTTTATTCCATTCATTAACATGTACTCAAAAATATCGAGAAGAAATCTATCGGTGGCTTTCATTTCTTTCTTCCATCCATTAGCCGGATTTTTCTTTTTATCTATAATTTCTTCTGTGAAGGTTGGATCAACTATTTTAGCAACAAAAGGTTTGTCTTTTCCCTTAAATGAAAACACCAAGCCCTCTATCGGAGAAGACAATTCATTTTGTAAATAAGATTTTTCTAATTCTGGGTTTAAAATATTATAGATATAGCGGGTGAATCTTTCTTTTCTGAATTTCTTCTGGAGAACTGTTTCATCGGTTGACAGGAATTTCAAAAGTTTATCTTTTTGTTCGGTTGATAATTTGCCTTGAAATACTAAGGGAAGTGGGGAAAGGTTCAAGAGTGATATATAAGATTGAATTAAGTTAATATCATCCACTCTTACTTTGTCTATATAGACAGTATGTAATACTATTTTATTTTTCGGTTCTCTATGGTAGGCAATCAGGTTTGGCTGATAGTAGTCCACGTATTCAAATTCAAACCTTATGTTATTTGGAAGTTGATCAGTGATAGTAAAATAAATGTTTTGAAAAAATAGTATGAGTGGTTCATATTCACCGGAAATCAACCTACTGAGATTGTTAATTTCTTTTGCATTTCTGCCTTTGTAAAATTTCCAATTGTTATTCGTCCATTCAGCAACGAATGTGGTTCCATCTATTTTTTCAGTTACTATGACTTCACTATCAAATAAATCGTCAATAAAATCTTGTTTCTTTTTCGATAAACTCTTATAAAAATGATTCATCTTAAATATTCCTTTCAAAGATATATAAATATGCTAATAAAACAAATAGAAATCGAGTCTACTGTGTTTTACTACTCTATTTTATACGAAATATAAATAAAGATTTAAAACACAGTAGACTCGATTTATGAAAGAAATTTTAATTATTTCTATTTTTCGAAGTGTCTTTTCAGTTCAACTGTTTCATAGGCCAATTGTATGTCAAAACTTCTGAATTCTGGCATGTTGGATGAGAAGCTAAGTTCAAGGGAACTCAACCCAAAAAAGACAATATTTTTATAAACAATTGACATGACTATTTGACCTTCAGAGTTCAATAAATGTAACATTAAATCCGGTAGATACGCCTTTCCGTTTTTTTCCAAATCACCTGTAGTATCATAATACCTTTCCAGCTGATCTTTCATGATAAAGTAATTCAAATAATTTTCAGTACATCTAAAACTTAATGTCAGTTCCCTGGTATAACCTCTATTAGCTTCCCATCCTGATCGAAAGGATGGGATACTATTTTTAAAGGTCTGTTCTACTTTATCCAGTGCCATATCCGGCCAACTAATGGACTGAACAGTTGAATTTATAAAATCGATCACTGTAGCATAAGGTATCAATTCTGATTTCAGAAAAGGCAGATATCTATCAGTTATGGATTTATAAATCCAGTCATTCGGTAGAGCAATAGAGAAATTATTAAACTTTGAATTTAGTAACATAGTTTATGCTATTGTGTAATCATCATCCATTTCAATGTATACTTCTGGATTTTCTAAATCTTCAACTGGTTCATTGATCATTTCTTTGATCCATTCTACCATTTCTGCTATTGCATATCTTTGGAATAATTTACTGATATCACCGGCTGTAGAATCTTCAGGTGAATGATAAGTAATTCTATAGGTTAATTTTTTAATGGACTCAACTGAAAAAATATTTCCTTCACCTGATTTGGAGTAAGTATATACACCTTCTTTTTTCATACTCCAATCACCACGAGTGAATTCTTTTTCAAGTGCTTCTATAACTACATCGTTTGCATTCGCATCGATATATTGAACATCTAAATTGGATGCTAAAGATGGATCTATACTTTCTTCTTCGTTTAGTTTCAAGAACCCATCATAATCTAAGATTTGGTTTTTCATTTTCTTTTTTATTTATTTTATTTATTATATATTCAAAATTTTATTAACTGAGAAATCAGTTGAATATGTAAAATTTTCTATTCTGTCGATTTTTCCTGAGTACAATACCGTCTCGAATATCTTCAAGTTATTTTCCGATTTTTCAAACGTTATATTAAATATTCTATTAGTAGAGGACAACATTTTTCTCGCATTGACTGTATCAATTTGGAAAAGTAATTCATTTGAATCTATATTGTCTGTCATTCCTAAAACTTCTGTTTGGTTTTGTGATATTCTAACTTCTTTACCATCATCCAACACAAAGGTAAAATAATATTTTGAATTCTTTGATTCTGCTATACCAGCGAACGGTATTAAATTCTTGTTTGATAACTTATAGAATGAAAATTTTACAAAATTATCAAACTCACTTAAATAAATTACACAATCACCCTGACCATAAGCTACTGAATTTGTGTACAGAGTAAAGTCGTTTATATTATCTTCAATGATTTGATTTTCGATTAAGTTATTAGGAGTTGTTACTTCTTTCACTAAATATGTTTTGCCTTCTAAGAACACTTTATTAATCTGCATTGGAAGCATTCCATTATTGCTTATAGTACCTGCATAATAATCAGTACTATTACTCAATAAGTATGGATTGTTTTCTAATTTTGATTCAAAAGTGTTCTCGGATTTTAGTATCTTGTTTACAATTTTAACCGGATTCTGTGTATCAATATTTATCTTTGTTAAGTATCGGCCATACTTGCTTGCGTCGGGAAATGTATAAGTTGCCCTGCGAACCACATAAAAATTATCTGTTTTATCTAAAATCCTGACGGTATAATCAATAGTAAATGCTTGAGTATCCGGATGGGTTATAACAGGACGGTATTTAAAAGAGTCATTAAAATTAGTCTCTTGCATACTTGTAAATCTGTTTGTTATCTGTTCAGAATAATTTTGAGATTTATTGAAATCAAATAAATGTTCATGTAATTCAATATCATTAAACACTATGAACTGATTATTAAATTGTCTATTTCGTTGAGCAAAATAATCTTCAAGAAATTGTCCATTGTATGTTGGGAACAACTCAAAGAAATCACCGTTGCCACTTTCCCGGATAACAGCGGCCACCCCAACAAAAAGGTCTTCTGTTTCAATTTCTGTTTTGAAATTTCCGTTGTGATCACTTATCAATGTAACTGAAGTGAGAATATTTTGCCCTTTTGAGTCCATTTTTTGGTCAGCTATCTCAAAATATTCCAATACTAGTCGAGAGTACACTGGATCCGGAAAGTTTTTCATATTGTAACGGTAATCATAACTCTTCATTGAATCTGCTATCTGTCCATTAATTTGATATAAGCTATCAATGTCCGGAACACAAATTTTTATGAACCGGTCGAATACCCTATCACCTAATCTAAACGGAGTAGCATGTCTTTCTAAATCAAAATCTTTAGAAAAACCAATGTTTGCAATATAAGCATTATTTGATTTAGAATCCTTATATGATGCCCGAAGAACGATTCCTTCTAAGCCTTCAAAATTATAACCTTGAAGTATATGTACTTTAATTGTGTGATAAATTACATGAGTTTCTACTTCGAGTTGAGTTGTATTAATATTATAAAATTTTAGACCAGGGTTAAATTTCTCGAAATGACTTATTGGTTTTTCAAAATCAAATTTCAACCAATTAGATTCAGTTATCTGTTGCACTGAACGATCAAGTGAATTCCCGGTGATAACAGAAGGCCGATTTATAAAATCTTCGTGGAAATTTATAAAATTGACCGAACTGTTATAATCATTCAATACTTTTAAAAAGTATAAATCATTACTTGAGTATACCATAGAATTGTACTCGAATTCTAATAGAACTTCTTGTCTATCTAATGCTATGAAATTTGAACTTGTTTTTAGGTTGTATGACATAATTTATTGATTTAAAATTCCCAAATATTATAATTGATACCGAATCCTATATAAATACCTAATAATGTTGCTTGTTTATTGTAGATATCATATCCTAAACTTGGCCCAAAGGTAAATCCAACTGAAAATTTAGTTTTGTCTTTTTTGATTGCCTCTGGTGTCAAATAATTAGTTTTAATCAAATAACATTTTAACACTTCCGGATCAAAATTAGAAATAATATCAAACTTAATTTTCGGATTTGAGTTTCTCACATTAACATACAATAGACTATCTTTTGTCAACTCAAGTGCTGTAGTTAATGTTAAATTTAATTTATAATTCAATTTCGATTGTTCTTTGATCCAAGCCAACGTCGAATCGGTATAATTGTATTTAACTTTAAAATCACCGAACAGGTCCAATGAGTAGTCTTTAGTTCCGTTTATATCAGCACTTGAAAAACTCTCAGTCCATCCCAATTCATATTCACCATCTTTTAATTTAACCGATGTTAATTCACCTTTCAATTGATCAATTGAATCGATTAAAGTAGTGTTTGTTTGGGTTAATGAAATAACACGATTCAATGAATTATTATATTGTACTGTTAATACATGATAACGTTCAACAAGTCTGTTAAAATCCATTGCCAGAACTGCTACTTGTGTTTGGTACTGTCCAAGTTTGTCCTTATATATAGTTACCTCATGCTGAGCAGCAATATCGTTTTGGTGAACTATTTGTGAGGATGCTCTAAGTTCCGCTTGTAATTGTTTATTCTTTTTATCATATTCACTTATGAAATAAATCGATGCCGATACTCCCATAAATAAAACGAAAATTATTATTAAATATACTATATCTTTTTTCATATTTCTTATACTAGCGTGTGAATATTTTCTATAGAAATTTTCAATTTGGAAGAAGCTGGATGTATTTTTTTATACATCTTGCCTGATCCATTTTTTAAGATTGTTGTAACGTATGCGAATGCATTAGTTTTAACACCGTTTATAATAGGTTTAAAGTTTTTCCAATACAGTATAATATCAAGCATAGCTCCTGCCATACAATCTTCCCTGTCGGCCGGATCTTTATATCTTAATTTTTTGTAATGAATTTCCGTATTTATTTTCATACAAAACTGAATTGCTTTTGGTGTTAGCTCACCAGCTACAAGTGATTTCGAAAGTTCTTCATGTAGCTCACTTGCTTTAACATAATCTGCCATTTTTTTCCTGGAAAAATAAGTAGAGGGCTCTGTAAAATTCCGAACCCTCTATAAAAATTAATTATTTGTTATTAAAATTCTACATCATCCGATGCAATAGGAATTCTGATTGTTTGACCAGTATCTGTTAATACAACTAATATACCAGCGGCGTCATCATAAGAGATAATTTTACCTGATTGATTACCAATTTGGATTTTACGTTCCATATCAGATTGTTTACTGTTACTATTATATTGATCTGATTCTTCATCTTCATCGTTCAAGACCGTCACCATACTTACAGGAACATTTTTCTCCAAATATTCATCATGTGAATCATAGACAGTAACTTCTTCATCCATTTTTTTATCATCTTCACTATTGATCATATCTTCAACATCGTCATCCGGATCTTCATCGTCGTTTAATACATCTTCTAATTTATCATCCTCGACTAGGCTATTAAGGCCATGTACCTGACCATACATCTCTTCTTTTAATTGACTTATCAACTTTTTCTTTTCCATCTGAAGATTTTTAATTTCTTCATCGATGTTGTTTTTCAAATCAATAATTTCTGGATTGTTTAACATCTCTTCATCCAAACTCAAAATTTTATCGGATTCAGTTTGAAGTGAAGTTATGGTACTTATATAACTTTGTATTTTAGAATTTAAAACATTAATCTTAGAGATGTCGGCCTCAATCAATTTTTGTATTTCTTCTGATTGCATTTCGAAGTCTAAATTCTCTATTAGTTTTTCTCTTAATTGTAACGGGCGCAAATTCTTTTCAAATATATCAATATTCTTTATCGCATTACAAATTCTGACATCATATTTACTTTCATCTATTTTGAAAATAACCGCGTACTGGCCAGGGAATTTTTTAGACGATATTTTCTTTGCTATATCAATCTCTACTAAATTATCAAGGTTTTCATAAATTTTCTTGATTGTATTAATCAACCTGTAATTATATTCACTTGAATTTTCGTACACGTTTAAACTTTCATTTAAATTAAAAGTAATTTCCTTATCTCCAAAAATCATGTATTTGTCATTTTTGGTGTCCGTTCCGAGAACAAGTCTTTTTTCATTAACTTTGAATAAAATTTCATCACCATTAACATAGCCCATATTTTCCAAAACGCTATTCATTTGTACGAAGTCGGTAGGAATGGAATGATTTCTCGGAATCTTTTCTAATTCTTTTTTCTCGTTGATAAGATAAATATCGTTAGCCACAAAGAAGTAGTTCTCATTTATTTTTGAAGGATTGTTGTATATGATGGAGTAAACATTTTCAACTTTGAAATCACTATTAAGATGTTCATTCAAATTGATTGAATTTGGTAATTTATTTTTTAAGAAAGATTGATATTCATAAATATTTTTATCGAAGTTATATTTTTCAAGAAGTTGAACTATTTCTCTCGGAGATTTGTCTCCGTTAAAGTCATAGAAATATTCTTCCAAAATAGGGATAAGTGGTTTTATTAAATTTGATTTCGAACATTTAATATGTTCCAACATCAAATATGTTTTAAGTTCTGTTTCAGCGCTTTCAAAAATATTTCTAATCTTATCCATGTTTGTCCGGATAACTGGAATATCTTCAAATATTTTTAATTCATTTAAAAAATGTGATGCTATATTAACAGCATTCATTTTATTTGATTCTAACAACAGTTTCAAGTTCATTAACTTGTAGTTAAGAATCAAATTATTTTTAAATTGAGAGTTATTTTCGAAAATATTTTGTATGATTGCCGGTATATGCATTGTCTCAAATATTCTTTCCTTCTCTATGATATTAATAAAGCGTTTGACTTCTTTATTCCTATCGATTTTGGATGTTTTGGCTTCCGCCAAAACGCTGGTTCTAAATTTATCTAGATTTACACTGTAATTTTCTAGAACTTCTAATTGTTTTGCCGCAAAGTCTTTTACTTCTTGTTTTTTTGAAACTTTGTACAATAATTCTAATTGTCTTTTCATTTGGATTATCTGATTTTTTTATAAATAGTGTTGTATAGTATATATTACTTGTACTATTTATCCGTTATTTTTGTGGTCGGTTTTCCGAATCGATCCACCTTATGTATATTATTGTCCAAATTTGCTTGGTTTAATGCATCTATATTAGAATTATTTGTCTTTTTATTTAATGTGTTCAACTCATCTATACTAAAATAGCCTGAACGATCTACAGAATTTGCGTCATCATAATTAAAATTAATAAAGAATTCCAGTATTTGTTCTTTCATAGAGAAAGTGGTTGATTCGTCTATAATTGGATAATAGGTTGCGATTTCAAGAGGAATAATCAATCGTTTTTCTGGTTCGGTACCAAATGATATCTCATCCGGTTTCTTTGATTCAGGGTCCACCGGGAAACCAATGTAAGCTTCACAATGAATTCCTGATTGAAGAAAATGCACTTTCCTTACCCGGAAGAAAATGTCCCAAAACTTTTGAAGCATTTTCCAATTATTAATTTTGGTGTCTGATATAATTTCTATTTCCATTGATATTGATAATGGAACAAAATTTATATGGGAACTATACATTTTTATTTGACTATCTTGAATTTTTTGGTGCAATCCTCGTATGAACCGGGACGTCAATTCTGATTCATCAATACTGACATTCGATATGGTCAGCACTCCGCGTGGAACAACTTCATAATTTCCTTCAGCTATGATATCATCCAATAATTCATTTACCGTTTGGTTTTGGAACAGGTCTTGCATGAATCGTTCATCTCCGGTCAAATCATAAAGGAATGGCACCCTGTACTCATTCTCCTTATCCTTAAAAATACTATTTATAGAAAACTTAGTAGAATTTAATAAGTTTAATACTGCCAAAATTAAATTTCTAAGAAAAACATCATCGGTGTTATATTTTTTTAATACTTCTTTCATTAATTTTTACTTTTATTTAGATCGTAGTATTCAAACACTTCTTCTAATTGATCAATATTAGCTATTTTATGTGACCACCAACCACCGCCTGCTTTTTCTTCTTTTTCTTCTTTATCTGCATATTCTTTCGAAGTAACGTCTATATAAAATGTCTTTGGCTCAAATGGAAAACTTTTAATGTTTTGACTATACGATATTTCTTGACCATATTTTTCAGTATATTCTTCTGGAACATCCGCCCAACCAGAAAAACAATGACCATCTTCTTCTTTAAAAATGATAGCGTCTAAATAATGAGGAGTATCATCAATACCATTTTTGAAAATTTTACCACATCTTTTGTTTTGATACCAAGTTTCGTTTTCTTTAGAATAAAATTCAATCCATTCATCATCTTCACCTGTAACTGGAGTAATAGGTATATACATACACAATTTTCCAACTACACTTGATATAATTTTTGATACGTATGGAGCTGAACCTCCAGATTGTCCACTTTCTGCAAATTTATTAATTAATGCTAATATCTCATCTTTGAATTCTAAGACTACTGCTCCTGGCATATGTTTTTCAAGAATATCAAATTCTTGTTCTGCAAATGATTTTAAATTCATTTATTTCTCTTCTATTAAATTTATATTTCTTTTAATTGTTTTTTCATTTTTGTCCAATTACTATCTTCGTGTTCATTTTCCGGATAATATTCATATCCACGTCTAATGTACCAATCATACTGCCAAGTATTTTTATCTACCCATAAATAAGAACATTTAGCACCTAATTGTATTCCTAAATTTTCTCTAACTTCTTGTAATCTGGTTCCATATCCTTTTTTTCTATGATATGTATTAACATTCATGTTACTTAATATGATAGAATCATTATAATCACCTTCAAAATACCAGTTTAATAAAGCAACTGCATTTCCATTCTTTTCCATGAAATACAAAGTTTGACCTCCGTAGTTACCTTCAGATAAAAATAGAATATAATCATCTAAAAAGTGCTTATCTATATTTTTGATCAGATCCTTACATGTCTGAATTTCAACTTTTTCCATTTTATTCCTTTATATTGAATTTTCTAAATAACTAAAACCTGTTTTGTCCTTATGAACATTAATAACTCTGTCGAACAAATTAAAATCCAAAAGTGAGTGGTTTATTAAAAATATATGGAGATTTAACTCAGTTGAAATTTCTTTTAAAATTCCACAAACCAACTCTATTGATTCCATGTCTAAACTTGAAAAAATTTCGTCTAAGAATAATATATTAATATCACTAAATTTAGTTTTTAGAAGTCGAATGAATCCAATCAATACAGCAAAATCAAATTTCTTACTCTCTCCTGCAGACAATGTCTCGATACTTAAATCTCTTCCAAGGAAAACAACATTTGTTTCTAAATTTGAATCCAGATTAAGTGAATACCCTAAATTTAGTCTCGATAACATTTTATTTATTTCATTATTTAAATGAGGAATAATTTTATCGATTATATGTTTTTTTATTCCTTGTTCACTGAGAATATCAGAAATTATATTAAGAAAATTTGTTTCATACTGAATTGTTTCCAATTTTTCTTTATGTGTTTCTAATGATTTTTGGTCCTGTTCTATAATTTCATAAAGACCATTAAGTTGGTAACTATTGTCAGTTAGATTTAATTTTTCTATCTCAGTTTGTAAATGATCTATTTTAACAGACAACCCGTGAATTTTTTTAGTACCTTCATCCCGGATATGCATATATTTATCCAAACGTTCTGAATGTTTATTTCCTTCGGATTTTAAATCAACTAATGTTCTTGTCAATAAAGTCAATTGATTTTTATAATCTTCTAAATGGTCCAAGTGTTCTGCTGAGTTGAAGTCAGAACCACACATAGGACATTTTTCATTCCTCTCGTACAGCTCAATTTTCTTTTCTATGGATTTTTTATCAAATTCATAACCCTTTTTAACAGTATCATTTTTTTTGATTTTTTCTTTGATCTCATTAATATTTTTATTAATTAATTCAAATTTTTCTCTAAGAATTTGTTCCTTTCCGCTTAAATCTGCTATTGATTCTTTTAGGGTAGCTTCTTCTATTTTCTGAGCATCATCTATCTGTTTCTGAATTTCATCTGTTTTATTTTGGGTAAGCTGAATATGACTGTATAAGCTATCAATATTATCTTTTAAACTATTTTCTTTTCTCTGATTATCTTTAATTTCATTTTTAATTTCTTCATGCATCATGGTGAGGATATTCAAACCAAAAACTCTATCAATAAGATTTCGTTTTTCCTGTTTTTTCATCCGAACAAATGATTTGAATTTATTGATATCCAACACAACTAAATTTTTGAACATGAATTGGTCTATATCTAAAATATCATTTTCAATTTGTTGTTGAACATTCTTCTTCCCAGCTATATCAGATAAAACAACATCATTTAAAACAACATTTAAATTATTAGGAGATACATTTCTTTCTATTGATAATTCACCTTGTTTGGTTTGAATATGAGTTTTAGTATATAAATTTTCATTTACTCTATTAGGGAGGTCGTAAATCTTTTTTCCTGAAACTCTCCCAAATATGCCAAATTCTAATACTTCAGCTATTGTTGATTTTCCATTTCCGTTATTTGCTGAAATTAAATTTAAACTTGATATAGATTCAGAGAAATCCAAACTCTGTAGCATATTTCCATATGAGTTAAAATTCTTCCAATAATACTTTAAAATTTTCAAATAAATATTTCCTTTTATTTTTCGTCTGCCATTTTTTCATTATTGATAGCATTTTCATACACTACCTTGACTTTGTCCTTTATCAACTGTTTAACCTCATCCGACTGGTTCAGTGAATTCAAATAATAATTAAGCTCATCATTAATTTGAAATTGATTGAAATTAGAATCCAGTGAGTATGAGGACTCTATTTCATTTTCCATCATAATAAATTTGACTTCATTTGTTATCTTAAGTATCTCAGAAAATTTTGTCCAAGAGTATGAATTTTGAAAATTCTTTTTTATTATCAAATCAACTATATTATTTCTAATAAGCTGTTCAAATTGTTTCAAAGGAGTGTTCATGAGATCCATGAGGACCAACTGAATAAATTTCGGACTATAATTATTTTCAAAGAAAAGTTCTTCTCCTGTTTCCAAATCTAAACAAAATATACCCTTTGAATTTTCCCGGTCATTTCTTGTTTGATGAAATGGGTTCCCAACCATTTGGACGTTTCTGTACTTTTGCTTTAAATGAATATGGCCGGAGTAGACTTTCTTTACTTGTGTTAAATCCTTTGCATCAATTCCATCTTCTAAACACGAAAAATTGTTGTAACGTAGTCCGGAGAAATCATGATGACAAAAAATATAGTCCGTTTTTTTAGCTTCTTTCAAGGCATCTAAAAATGATTCGTTGTTTTGTCTCCAGGGAATAAGTAGTATGTTCTTGGAGCAACATTCATATATTACAGGATCTTTATATACTTCAATATTAGGTATATAATTAAAAACATTCAATGAATTAATATCATTGCTATTTTTATATGCAGTGTCATGATTTCCTATTATTATTTTTATAGGTAGTAACTTAGAAATATCAACAAATAAATTTACTACACGGTTCAAGACTATAGAATTAATAGAAAGACGATTATCAAACACATCACCTAATATAAATAAAACATCATTCGGTTTTATATTTTCTTTTAGTAGAGGTATAAAGAAATTTTCAAAATAATCAACTGTTTGGTCTAGCCATTTCATCGAGACCGCATGCAACCCAAAATGAATATCAGCGAGCATCCATATTCTTTGAAATTGTTCTTGATGTTTTTTGATCATTTTTATGTTTATATATAGAAAATTTTACATGTTATAGTATCAGCAAAAGTTAATTTATTGTTTGTAAAAAATAATTCAATATCTTTGTCCGGTGTTTTATCCACTTTTAACTTTTTTAATTCCTTCTCATTAAATTTATTCCATATATCCAAAACACCAGGAATTATATTTTCATGAAAGTTGGTGAACATTTCAGCTAATTTAGTATTCTCTTTATTTTCTTGGTTGATTATTTCATTATTGAATTCTAAATAATCAAGTGATTTAATGTACTGAGTAACATATATTCTATCAGAAATTATCATACATTCAGCATCATTTTTAATGATTTCATTTATTTCTTTAACACAATTGTTATAGACCATCTCTGGTATTTCTATAGCTAATATTTTTCTCATTTTTATAATATTCCTGTTTTTTATTAAAATAATTTTTCTTTTTTGTTTTCCGGATGAATTTCTAAATCAACATGAATTTGATTTCTGAATTTTTCAGGTAATATACTGTAAGCCAATGTGTAGTCTATATTGAATGTTTCTAAAAATGAAAGAAGAAACTCAAGATAAGTAAATTTACCTGCTTCCAGATCATCGGTGTATATATCAATAAAATACATAAAGAAATCAATCAAAACAGAACGTTTATTCAACTGCAACCTATTTTTATGTTTAAACCGGCTATTATGAAAATGCTCAATGTACTCCAATTGTAGTTTGTCATATGACAAATAGTCAAAATTAATCTCATCTATAAATGGGAAACTTCTTGACATTTCCAATTTCTTTTCTGATACTTGGTCCACATCGTAACTATAAGTGTTATAACTATTGTCAAAAATTTTATCTCTCTTATACTTTTTAGCAATAGGTTTGGCTACTATTTCTTTATCGTTCATACTTAAAACCTTGTTTTTCTTTATATATTTTACTGTTTAATTCATTAGACTGAAACAATCTAAGTTCAAATTTTGATTACAATCTTCTAATTTTTGGGTGATTCTTAAATATTTTTTATCGAAATCGAATTGGTGAGTTTCTCCCATTCCTTCAGCGTCACGAAGAGCCACTGCTCCAAACGTCAAAGTATTATTTGCTTGATCCATCATGTCTTTACTTATAGAGAATAAAGCATCAACTGTTTGTGGAAGTCCTATGGATTCAGAAACATCAGCCATAGATAAAGCACCTGATTTCTCACTTGCTCCTCTTACCGCTTGTGTTGCGCTAATCGCGGCTAAATTCTTTCTCATCGCTAATGCTCTTAAGGACACTGCAATATTTTTAACTTTAAGATAAGTACTTTCTGAACTTGGATTTTTGTAATCAACAAGCAAGTTCAAATAATCTACTATCAATACATCAAAATTTAATTTAAGTTGACTTTCTAATTTAAAAATATAAGCTTCTAATTCAGATACTTTTAAACTATCAGCAGGAAACTCTTTTATTATCAATTTACCTGGTATCTTCATTGTAATACCATCCATCTGAGTATGATTCTCTATTTTTTTTCGTAGCTTCTTTTTATCTTCAATGAATAAATCATACTCAGCAACCGGTATATTATGAATATTAGCTGCTATTCTTTTCAAATATTTTTTCTCTGATAATTCTAAACTAACTACTAAAACATTGTACCCATTTCGTTGTAAATTAACTGCTAAATTCCCTAAAACCAAAGACTTTCCTGCTTTCGCATTTGCAAAGAAAACTGTCAAGGTCTTATAAGTAAGTCCTCCTCCAAGTTTTTCATCTATCCAACTATAGCCGGTAGGAAACGATTCTTTGTTATCTAAAGTATAATCTTCTATATTATCAATATCTGTTCCGAAACTTTCTTCGAATGTTAAACTATTTCTTTCATTGACGGTATTTTTTACTGTGGCTACAATGTCTTTAATATTATCAGTAGTGACCTGAGACGTCTTAATAAATTTTAAAACATCCACCATTGAATTTTCTAAAGTTTTCCATTCAATCCAAGTCTCAAAATTTTCATTTATCCATGCTTGGTCATAATTATCTATATCTATATCAAATATACTCGAAATCAAATCATAATTAAATGTTGAATTACCATCCGAATCTTCAGTATAAAATTCTTCTAATTTTTTCTTGTCTATTAATTGAATTACCTGGTTCTTGGACGCGGTCGAACCATATTTTTGGAAGAAATCCTTATCGATATCTAAAAGATGTTTCAGTTCCAAGTCTTTAAAAAAATACGAATGAACGTATTTAAAATAAGACGGATTCTGTCTCAGGTAGTGATAAAATATTTTTTCTTGGCTTAATGTCATATGCTTTCTCTGTTTTTATAGTTTATTTTACAATTAAAAATGTCTTTTTTAAAAAAGAAAGAGGTAGTTTGTTTGATGAACTACCTCTCTTTAAACTAATGAAATTGAATCGCTTAATTCCAAAACCCTTTCTTAACCAGGAGATTGTTTTCTGATGTTTTAGCTATATACTCATTTTGTTCTAACCAATGCAAATTTTTATTAATTTGTTTGATTATGTCCGGCGACAATGACTTAAATCTCTTGGTAAATTTTTGTTTCATTCCTTTACAAAGAATGATTTCAAATAAGGTATCTTCATAGGTAGGGTATTCAGGGAGATTTTTCCAAGCCTCTATGATATATTTAATAGGTAAAGATTCTGTTTTGATAAATTGATTCATTTCATTATTGCTTTCGTTATTATTCTTCATCCTGTTCGATTATGTTTTCAGACCCTAAGATCGCTTCAATTTCTTCAAGGTCATCGTCAATAGTTTGATTGAATCCAAATACTGGTCCAATCTTTTCATCCAATTTAGCTAAAACTTCTTGGGTGAAAACTTCAGAACAAAATACTTTTGTTTTTCGTATGTGTTTATGGAGATGACGAACAGCGAAAGTTAATGCTTTTTGATTTTCCGCAATTTCAGTATCACTAATGTACTTCCCAGATTCAATTCCGATATTTTCCCAGTCAAAGAATTTTTCTAAACCAACATAAGGATTCATACCTTTGTCAAAACGAACATGTACTTCCGCCTCAATATTTCCTTTGGTGTACCGACTCTTTAAAATTTTAGCCTTAATAATATAACCAATTTTATTACTGGTATTATCTTTTAAATGACTACGAGTAAATTGCAAAGTTACTGTTGAATTATATTTGATACCTGACCCACCGCCCTGTTCTGTCATTGGAACATATGAACCAACAATATCATAGCTATGATTTATTACAATCATTGGTATTTGTAGAATTGCTAAATCAGATGTAATAACTCTAAACAATTTTTTAATCATTTTTGCCCTGGTCATGTCTGATTTGTCACTACCGGACGCGGTGTCCACCATTTCTTTATCTGTTGATAAGTTACCAAGTGAATCAATTACTACCATAATTTTCGGTACTTCTCCACCCTCATCTTTGACTTCTTTCATGATATTAATTAAATTTTTCATGTAAGTAGTTACAGCTTCCACAGTGTTCATTGATTCATGTCTTAGTGTAGAGGTATCTATACCGAAATTAACCGCAGCATCAATCGTTAACGCGCCTTCAGTGTCAATCCATATAATATTATAACCTTTTTTTTGTGCTTGGTAGGCAGTGTTTAAAGCGATAAATGTCTTGCCGGTGGATGCTGGTCCAACGAAAGAAGTAACTCTTCCGGACGGAATGCCCTTGAAAATAGATCCACTGATTTGTGCATTTAGTATGTAGTTTCCGGTACTGACCCAGTCCTCTACTTTAGCGAATGGGCTATTTTCTAACAGAAAACCATTAGATACTTTTTCCAATGCTTTATTTATGTCAGTGAATGTAAAACCTTTTTTGGAAGTTTTTACTTCAGTGTCTTTTTCTTTTTTAGCCATTTTTATTTTCCTTTCGTATATTCTTCATCGTCAGCCACCCCCATTTTTTCTGACCGGAGGTCCATCTGCTTAGTCATAAATGTGGTTAATAAATCATCAATAGCATCTTGTTTATTGTTATAAGGATATGATATCAGATACCCTGAATACCATATCCATCCATGATTAGGGATTAATTGAATATAACCAACCGTTTGTATAAATTTTGTTTCTGCTTTTGTGCAAACAATAAAAAAATTCATATGTTCAAATGGTTGTTGTATTTGAAATTTTGGAATGCCTGTTAATATTTCACTCATACTACATTAATCTTTTTAGTTTAATTAAATTCTCTGGAATGTTTTTTGCTCCTAACGCGGTCAAGAAAATATTCACTTGGTCAGTTATTGATTTACTAAACATTGTTCTGTAGTCAACCTCCGGAGCAAAAGTATATGGAAACTCATTATTAATAAATCCAAATACATCGTCATGAAAATTATTATCCGGTTTACTGTAATAGAACCTAACTTTATCACCTGACTTAATTAACTCATATTTTTGTTTTAATTCTGGATGATTATTTAAATAGTAATTATAGTTGGCGGCTGCTCTTGTCTGAATAGGAGTTCTCGATGCTAGCTGGAGAGGTGCTCCAGCGCTATCTGAAATAACATACTTTTCATAGTCGGTAATTCCTTTCAAATATGAAATCTTATTAACCTCGTTTTTATCATATTCCTTTTTCCATCCAATAACCAAATTAATTACATTATTATAATCAACCTTTCCTTTATTTTTGAACAGATAAGTTAAAAATATAATCAATTTCTCTTTAGCAAACGGAGGAGTATCACCTCTTGAAATTATAATACCGGTATAATCTATTTTCGTTAATGGGTCGTATTTGATCCCATCCTTGTATATTAAATCTAAACTATAATGTTTTTTGGATGTCCAAATACCACTGTCACAAAATTTCTCAAATTCAAACTCTTGGAGATTTTTAACATGGAACTTACTCGCATAAATTTCATGCCAAGAATTAAAAAGTTTTTCCAACCGGCCTTCATCAAATTTCATCATGAAATCTAAAGAACTGCCTTTGTAATCACATGAGTCGATAAGAGGTTGAATAGAGAAAAAATTAGAATCGGTGTCTATATAAGCTACCGCAGGAACAGAACTATCTATTTTTTTAACTGTTTTACTATCGATACCTAATTTTTTATGTATGTCTTTATCCAAATGCCACTTCTCATGATAATATTTACTTATCATTGAAGCGGTACTCTTGATAAGGTCTTGCCCTTGTAATGTCACCGCTTCAGCGACATTTGGATTATAAAACATAAAATATTCATTAGCCATAACACCATAAGCAGAGTTCAGAAATATTTTCAAGGCCATCTGCATGTTGTCTGCTGTTGAACTCAGTCCCTGCAGAAGTTTTATCATTTCTTCGATTTCTTCCGCGGATGAATCTAAAGAAAGTTTAGACGATTGTTCTAAAATATTCTTTAGTTCGTTAGTCATTCGTGTCCTCAATCATAGTGAAGGCATATAGCACATCATCTTTGTCTGATATTAGCAGTAATTTAACATCATCAATAAACATTTCATAATCTTGATTCTTAATCTTTTTAATAAATTCAGTTTCGAATGTTCCTACGAAATCAGAAACAATTTCAACATCTGTATTTATTGTTATTTCATATTCGTCTTGGAAATTAAAAGTAATGACTTGACTTTTCACATCACCTATAATTTTTACAAATTCAAGTGATTCATCCAGTTTGACAATGCCTTTCACTTTCTTAATAAAATTATCGTCAAATTTTAACTTTGTAAAATACTCTGATGGATCTAATAAATTATCAATCTTCTCATCACCAACATAAGTTATCAAAGATGAGTTAGCAAGAGGAATCTTAATCAATTTAAAATTTTCAGATTTTATCAAGATGCTATGTGCTTCATATGCATCAGTAAAATTCTTTACTCTTGGTTCGGAACATTCAAATTCAATTGATATATTTTTTTCCTTTCCTAATAGTTCAAAAATTCCTAAAATCTTTTTCAAATTATAAAAACCTATTCCTATTCTTTTCTCTAATGGTTCTTCGAACTTGAAAATTTCATCTGAAATTTTATTGTATCTCATAGTGGATGCATTGGTGTCCATATACTTCGCTTGTAGTCCACCATCCATTAAGCATTCCACAAATAATACATCGTCCAAAATACTAAATTCCTTTACGAAATCCGCAAGCATATCTATATTTTCTAAACTTGCCTTAAATGTTACCACTTTACTTATAGTGGGTGTTTTATCGCTACTCTTCTTCGCCATATAATATCTCTCTAAAATGATTTGTAATTATTGTTATATTTTCTAAAATTTCCGAGTTGAAATTGTTGTCGGAAGTCCAATTATAAAATTCGTTTAAAAATATTAATCTATCTTCTAAATTAGTAATAGTATATTCATTAAGTTTATCATCAATGTAAACTATGAAATCTCTGATCATATCATTTCCATTCACATCAGTTAGCCGAGCCATTGAATATTCACAGAAATTAAATATTTTTTTGTAGTCATAAGAAAAATCTTCCCAAACAAATTCATAGGTAGTGAATTCTAAATCTGAATTGTATCGGAGAATAATTTTATTGTAACTATCCACCGTATTTCTTAAAGTTTCGTTTGATTCTTGTATTGTATGAACATTACTTTCATTAACAAAAAATTCTGAACATAGGTCATATACATCACAAACTACACAATCTCCATAAACCGGGAAATCCAATAATTTGACTGCATTTTCATTTAGTGATGTTTCTAATTTTATTTTTTCGAAAAATAATTTAAAGTCCAAGAAAATCCAAAATTTTCCGTTATAAATAGGAACAAAAGTTGTTTTTAATATATCAAATATCATACCAGGAGTAACTTCTTTCTTAATTTTTACATCAAGAACTTCGCCGGAAACCTTTAATATTTTTAATGCCATTTAAATCTCTTCTTCAATATCTTCATCTTCAATAACATATTGTTCTATTTCCTTAAATTCGGAAAGTATTTTACTGTCAATATCTTTTACAATATTATGCTTCGAAAATAAAGTAGATTCTATTTTTTTTGTTAATTTTTCTAACTTTTTTTCGTCATCCGTCTTGCAGTTGACTAAGTCCATTCTTGTCTTGTTGGATAGATTTTGTAAACTTTCAATTGAAAGCTCCCTTATCTTTATGTTGTTTAATCTTTGTTTAATTTCAGATCCAAACTTTTTCAAATACAATTCTATTTCTTTCTCTGACCTTTTTTTCTCTACCATAAATTCAATGAATTTAATTTTTTCATCCACGAATTGAATTTCTTTAATAACATTACTTATTAACTTTTCAGTAAATAATTTTTCATTTAAAAGGACCACGTTTCGAAAATCGATTAAATAATCTTTTATGTTAGCATACTCCAGAACCCGGTTGCTTTCAGTGAATGTTATATTTTCTGTTATAACAACACTGACAATCTTTTTCACCGCTTTTATAAATTCAGGTGTTTGGGATTCTCTATTTATCTTTAAAGTAAAATCAATATGGTCTTTTGAATTATTATCAATTCCTATCTCAAAATCTAAATCGGAAACAACATCATTAAGTTTTTCTAAAAATGTTTTATACTTTATAAAAGGAGGGACATTATAAATTCGAACTGTGTTTTTTTCTTGAACAACATCACCTTGAAATAGCCAGCATCTTCCATCTATATCAGCTTGTTTAATAGATCCATTATAATTTTGAAGGTAAGGAGTTAAATCTGCTTTATCATTACCCTTCATGAATTTTTCTAACTCTTCAAATTTTCTTGGGAGAATTCTAGTAGCGAACCCAACAGCTATACCTATAGTAAAATTTAATAATCCAATCGGAAAATTAACTTTTAGAGGGTCTTGTGAATAATCTACTAAAGTATAATCATTTATTATTTTATATTCATCTATAATATTTTTAATTTTAGGATTTATTTTAACAGAAGTGTAACGCGGTGAAGCAGGAGTTTGGTCAACCGGAGAACCGAAAAATCCATCACCTTCTAAAAGATTAACCGCATTTAAATATGGTCGAGCTAATCGGGATATACCATTTGATAATGACGCATCACCGTGGTGATACCCTTTAATAATATCACCAACCAGATTCAAGGTTTTCCTAAAATCAGTAGGGGCGGTAGTCAGAATCAATCGATGTAGTGGTGTTAATGTATCGAAAAACGACGGAATACCTCTACTTGAAATTGTATATAAAGCATAATCTTTATAGTCATTATTAATATACTCTGAAATTTGTCTTGTCTTATGAAACACTTGTTAAATCTCCCAAATCTTCTAAATCTTTTGTTATTCCATTGGCCATGCTATTAAACATATTATATGTTATTTTGTAGGTAACGCCGGAGTTAAATATCATCCAGTATCCTGAACTTTCTATAGTATCTTCACTATCAATATAGCCAAGAAATGCTATTTCATTAACATTAAAAAATGTTCTAAAATCGTTTATCTTTGATGTAGCTTGTTTATTTTGTTTATCCAACTCCATATCATCAAGCATTTTAAGTAATCGCTCTTGTTCCTCTAAAGTAATTTCTTCCATATTTTAAATCTCTTTATCTTCTACTTTTAACCAATTTTTTCTGTATTTTACATCAGATCCGAAAACTACATCTAAATACTTATCTGATTTTTTATTTGTTTTAATTTTAACCAGGTTCATATCTTTAAAAATAAATTTCCAGTCCTCTTTGTCCATTGAACCAACACCTTTTAAATATCTTAGATTCTTTTTGGTTTTATACTCATTATTATCTAAATTATATTCATAGTGTCTTTCTTTATTTTCATCATATGAAATCAACGGCATTATCAATTTATATAATTTGTTTTTCTTTAACACATCAGGGAACCAACGGGCGAACAGATTCATTAATAAGGCGGTTATGTGGTTACCGTCACAGTTATGAGAAAGTAAATAACAATTATTAATCTTAATAAAAAAATTATTAATTTCATCCACCTCTATATCATATAATTCAGTTTTTTGTTTAATTTTTTTTATTGATTGAGGCTTCATCAATATAAAATCTTCTATTCTTAAAATTTCCATTTAATTTAATTCCATTATAGTGTTATTATCAGTTATCTGATACAAAGCATCTAATAAATTAGTCTCTGTTAGTTTATATGAATCCCAAATGATTAAAATAGATACCGGGTTCATTTTTTCTTTAATTTTTTCTAATCGGTTTTTGTCTTTTTTCCATATCTGTTCATATGTCATTTTTGTTTGTTTCAATATTTCTGTTCCTTGATATATTGCTGGATTTCCATGCCAATAATCTCCATAATATTCTATTATAACATTTAAATTTGGTAAATAATAATCTACGAAATAATTTCTTTTTTCCATTTCTACCATATATTCCATGACATATTCAAAATTGAGATTATCTAAGATGTCTTTGATTTTAAAACTTATTTTCGAAGGTCCACTTTGATACTTCCAACTTCGTTTAGAAGCTTGTATTTTTTTCCATCTCTTGGTTCCTTTTATTTCACCAAATCTCTCAATATTTCCGTTTAAACTACTCGAATATATTAAAGCGTTAGTCTTATGCTCCCATTTTTTGGTTCCTTCTATAATACCAAACTTATCTATATAATATTGTTTAGTTGAACTATAAGCAATTTTATTATTTCTTTCCTTATATTTCTCTGTTCCTTTTGATTCACCATAACGTTCTATAAAACCTTTTAAATCACATCTTGAAGTATTTTCTCTAACTCCTCTGGAACGGATAAATTTTTGTTCTTTTATCGAAATCTTTTTTAATTTTGCTCCATATTCCATTATACAAGAAATTCTATCGAATTTTATTCCTTTGTTATAAGGAACTCCCAAATATTCTAAACTTCTTTTATTCAAACATTCTATATCATTACAACTATATACTTCATATGACCTATAGAATGTTTTTTCTGAATAATCTACTGTTAGATTAGGGATAGCATCTCTGTTACAAAAAGCACAATTTTCTATTTTAAATTCTGGTTTAATATTTATGAATTCTTTGTCGTAATCTGAAAAATATTCATATAATGTTAAATTATGTACTCTTTTAATATGGGAACCTACATAGCTATTATTTGCTGATACTTCTTTGCCACATATTTTACATTTATATTTTTCCGTCATATATGATTTCCGTAATTTTTATTAATATTATATATATTAACACGGATATCATATTTTTACTTTTTTATTAAAAAACAATCAGTTTTTTTTATATTTTTTGCTTTTTCTTGAATAACTTCATTGTCTCTATAGATATAAAAAATATGATTTTCTGAACATCTAATAACCTCACCATTTACAATAAATTCAAATATTCTGTCTTTGGTCGTTTTTATAATTTGATTAATTTTATGAAAATTATTATCCGAACCTAATACCATATCATCATAAGTAACATCTTTTAAATGTTTATCTCCAGAATCAGTTTTAATTAAAGTCATACCGTCTAAACAATCCATATCACTTGTTATAACTACTTTATCATAAGTACAAGTTTTACCACCATCCTCTACATTCAAGTTTAAAATATTCATTAAATCTATTATTTCTTGATTGTTAGATAAGTCAGACAAATGCCTGGCGTTTTTGATTTTCCCTTTCAATGCGTAAATTGAATGATTAACTGGGTCTCGTTGGGAAGAAATCGCTGCCTTAGATGAGCCACCCTCAGTTATAAAGAGAATTGATTTGTTTTTCGAAGGAATAAATTTATCAGAAAAAATAAGTTGTTTATTTTTCTTTTTATTCCTTTTAATCTTCTTTAAGTCTTCCGAATAATTTTTATTTTCTATAGCTATTATTATATTTTCATATAAATCAGATTTTATGAAATCTTTACAGACATGTTCCTTCGGTTTAAACGGCATTAACTCTTCCATCATTGCTCTTGAAACAATAAACCTGTTTTTGTTTTGTTCTTGAAACTGAACATGCTTTGGTGGAAGATTAATGATTATAGCAGTCTCATAAAATTCAGAAGCTGTTTTTGAACTAAATAGTCTTTCATTTATTTTTTCTTGATAGAAGGTTTGATGAAATCCACCACATAATGAACCATTAACAAACGATATAGAGGTTGTCTTATCTTTTATGGCTTCCCAAATATAAAGCTCTGTATATTTGTTAAGTTTAAAATGAAATGAATTTGAAGGTAGTAAAGGAATATTTAAATCCAAAACTTCTTTATCCCAAATCAATTCGAATTCAACCGTCCGGAGGTTATCATCGTTCAGCTTAGAAAAATTTCTGAAAAGGCATTTAGTAAAAACAAATTCTTTATCAAATTTAATATTTTTAAAAGATTTCTTCCGGGCAATATATGTTATAGTTGTGCCCTTAGTAGTTTTTGATTTTTCGTATGTTTTGCCTTCAGTAACGAAATCCAACCACTGCTGTTCATAAATGTATCCAGAATTGGTTGTCTCTACTTCAAATAAATCAGAAAGCATATTGACCGCTGAAAGTCCAACACCATTCGTTCCGATCACAGTGACATCAGATTTATCATTCTGAAAATTTGATCCTGCTCTAAGTAACGAAACTGCCGTTTCTACATTGGTCAACCCGGAGGTTATATTAATTTCATTTGGATTCATAAATCCACGACCATCGTCACTAACAATCACCTTATTAGTGTTAGAATTTATATTAACCGAAATCTTTTTAAATTCATATCCTTCTTTCTTACAGCGAAGTGCTTCATCAAATGCATTGTCGATAACTTCATCCAATAATCGATAAAATCCATCTGAATAGTTAATTTCTTTCTTTACTAAAAGACCATCTTCGAAAATTGGTACTGTTTTAGTTATCATTTCAGTGGTACCAACATACATTGCCGGTCTAAGTAAAATATGTTCTCTTTCCGATAAATGAATCACTTCACGATTCACCAAATCATTGTTTTTTTCTTTTTTCAAATCATGTTTCCTGTAAATTATATCTTTTATACAACAATGGCCGATGAAATTAAAATTCGTTTCATCGACCATCTTAAAATAATTCAAAAATAAGCTGCTAAATTACCATTTTTCTAAAGGGCAACTTTCAAATTCAAATTTTGTTTTTTGTAGAAGGTTACACCCACAACCGCCTTTTTCCACATCACATACTGGTTTGTTCCAGAAGATTAAAAAACTGGATGTTGATTTAGTATCACATTTATTACATATTTCTAATCTTCTTTCAGCTTCTTGGTCAGTTGAATAAATTTCATCTTTGTAATTAAAAATTTTAATAAATAATCTTCTTAAAAATTTAAAAAAATTAGCAATTCTTTTTATGTTTTGTTTTAAATTCATTGTTATATTTTATTTTCTGATTTCATGCACTCTATGAGTACGAGTACTGAATTGTTTTTTATAAATAAGTAAAGTTTCTTCTATCGTTCGTTTTTCTTTGAAACATTCAATAATCAAATCATAATATTTTTGATTAAATTTATTGTCTATATATGTCTCATATTCAGTGAAAGATATCCCATATTCCTGTAAAAACTTAACTTTAAATTGTTCAAAATAGGGAGCAAAATCATCAGTGAATTGCTCCATAGTTTTTCTTTCATATAAATTCATATCACGAGCTGATCCTTCTTTACCATCAGCAATACTATTCTTTTTATCGACTGTTAGCCCACCGAAATTAAACATTCTTTTCATTTGATATGTTACTCCAATCCAGTTGATCCGAAACCACCTGAACCTCTTGCAGTTTCTATCAGTCGATCTACTTCTATGAATTTTATTTTTTCGATTTTTTGTAGGACCATCTGAGCAATTTTAGATTGCGGCTTCACTATAAATGGCTTCTTAGAAACATTACAAAGAATAACTCCTACTTCTCCGCGATAGTCAAAATCGCATGTTCCAGGCGCATTCAAAACAATTACTCCGTTATGTAATGCTAATCCTGATTTAGATCTTATTTGAATTTCATATTCAATATCGTCATTTGGTTTTATTTCAACTGAAAAATTCAAAGGAAATAATTTTATTTCTCCCGGTTCCAGAACATAGTCTTCAAAATTAGTAGAATATAAATCCATGCCACTTGAACCCATTGTAGCATACTCAGGAATTTTTGTCTTTATATTAGTATCTATTATTTTTAAATGTACAGATTTCATTGTAATCCAATTTTATTTTTAAAAAATCGATCATAAACGAGTTATAACTAATTTTCGTTTTTGGGTATATAAATTCATATATACCATCACGAAAACAGCATATCGATGATTTATGAACGTCTTTTGATTGGTTTAACATATTCTCTATAAGATAATATAGTATTTTCAGGAATCTGCTTCATAACTGGATCACCTTGATTATAAGATATACAGGACCAAACTGGATCACCATCATTCAAGTAATGATCAATTTTTGATAATTTCATAGGCATACCATCCGGTAAAATAAAATGGTAATCTTTGGTTAGTTTACTTGGATTTTGTAGATATTCAGTGGAAGTTATAGTTTGATATTCTTCACTTAATACTGGATTATTCATAAGTTCCAGTTTTTCAATTTGAAGTGTGTTGATTTCTTTGTTCAATGAATCAATAACTTCTTGCATTTCTTTTTTATCTTTATTTATAGCATCTATACTATCTTGAAGACTGGTGATATATTCTTCGTACTTAGTATTTTTGTTTTCTGAAGAACTATCCGGTTCCACCTCTTTCAGTTGCTTCCGTAAATCTTCTATAATTTCAATTAAATCGCTTTTTGTCTTGACCGACAAAGAGGAGGATGTAGTTTTTTCTGGCATGATTATTAACCTTATTTTTAAATCTTAAATATTATTTTACAAACATCTTTCTTGTTTTTAAAATAAAAAAGTTCGCTTGATTAATTTTAAGCGAACTTTCAACATCTGATTTATATATTATTGGTTTTTCTATGCAAATTTCATTTTATTGTTGCGATTATTTTTATTATAATCAGTCAACTTATGTTGTAAAGATTCATATCTTTTATTGATACTATCTATTATTTTTGTTTCTTTGTCAATTGATTGTAATTTCCTTGTGTTAAATTTTTCATTTTGTTGAGCCATCATAACGATAGTTTTTGGAAATCTTTCTTCAATTTTTTTCAGACGTTGTTGGGTTAGCTCGATCGACTTTGTTTCGTTTATCGATTGTAATATTTTCTTCTTTTGTTTATCCATCTGAGAAATAGCCAAAAGAAGGCTTCTTTTGAATTTGATATTATTCAGGTATATTTCTTTTTTGATACTCGATATCTTTTTAGGTATCCGATCAATCTTGTCACTTAACTTTTGAGCGCTCATTTTTAAATTCTCTAAGTTCAGTTGTTTTTTCAGTTCTTTCTTGTTTAGAACTGTAGTGGTTGGTTTATTATCAACCTTTTTTGTCTTCACCTTAATATTATTTTTAGGTGTTTGTTTAGAAGTTTCTAATAAAATTGGTGAAACTTCCGATGCGTGTTTGTTGATTGCTGTATTCATTGCTGCATTCCTTATATTAATAATTAAAAACGATTTCAGTATACTAATTTAATAAACTGAAATTATGTTGCCATGTAATTAATTAATATGTGTCAGTTTTTATATGTATTTTCAAATAACTTGTTTATGATGATTAATTTTTCATCTATGTATGTATTGACTATTAAGTATAAAAATTAGTGTAAATTATTTTCAGAATTATTATTTTTAAACAATAAAAAAACAAGGAATTTTAAAATTCCTTGTTTAAAAATAATTAGTTAATTATAAAAAATTATCTTATTTTTATATTAACTACATCACCTACTTCTCCGGTTTCCATAAAAAACCTAGTACATTCGAATCTAAAGAGGCCGTGACTGCTTTACCGTTTGAATCGGATGCTACACCTGTTCCTATAGCGGCTGCTAAAATTTGTTCCCCTAATTCAACAGGACCAACTCCTAAAATTTGTATTATTCCGGGTGTGTTGGCAGTTAGACCATCTTCTAAAGATATTCCCATAGCGGGTCCATCAAAAATTGCTTGTCCGTCCGCTGGATATGCAACGAATCTATGAGGTGAAACAGAAGATGTTTTAGTTACCCTATAAAAGTTAGGATTAGTTTTATATTTGCCTGATTTACCAGTCTCTTCTTGTTCTAATGAGCATCTATTTATCATATCTATAACCTCCTATTTACTTTAATTTCACTAATATATTATCGCCGATTTGTCCTGTTCCATATGAAATAGCATTAGGTGACATTTCTACATCACAGATTATTGCTTTTCCTGTTATGTCAGTTGAAAGTTCTGTTCCTGTTGTGTTAACAGCTTCTGCTAAATTAACATAGCCTAAACCAAAAACTGTTAAAGAACCTTCGGTGTTTGCTAATAGTTCATTCTCTGATGTAATACCCATACAATATTCTCCTTCAGCTGGCACACCAGTCGCTGAAAATGCAACAAATCTATATCGAGGAATAGCGGATGTTTTAGTAACATTTAAAGTATTTGTTGTTCCACCACCAGCAGGTCCAGTTGGTCCTGTTGGTCCACCTTCAGGACCTGTAGGTCCTTGTGGACCGGTTGGTCCGGTTACAGTACTTTCATCCCCTTGTGGTCCAGTTGGTCCTGTAGGACCAGTAACAGTACTTACTGCACCTGTAGGTCCAGTAACAGTACTCGACGCACCTGTAGGTCCAGTAACAGTACTCGCTGCACCTGCAGCGCCTGTAGGTCCGGTCGGACCAATTGGTCCAATATCACCTTCAGCTCCTTTAGGTCCTGTTTTTCCGGTTGGTCCGGTTGGTCCGGTTGGTCCGGTGACAGAAGGACCTGTTGGACCTGTTGGACCTTCTATATCTGAATCTGCTCCGGTTGGTCCGGTGGCGCCAACTGGTCCTGTATCACCTGTCTCTCCTTTTCTTCCGGTAGGCCCTTGTGGTCCGGTAGGCCCAGTAACAATACTTGCTGCACCTGTAGGTCCAGTAACAGTACTCGCTGCACCTGCAGCGCCTGTAGGTCCGGTCGGACCAATTGGTCCAATATCACCTTCAGCTCCTTTAGGTCCTGTAGATCCTTGTGGTCCAGTAGGTCCTGTATCACCTTCAGCCGGACCTGTTGGTCCGGTTGCGCCCATAGGTCCTTGTGTCCAAGCAGGTGCTCCTAAAATTACATATTCTGGATTTGCCATTATATCTCTCCAATTTTTTTAATCGTTTTCATTATTTATGTTTTATTTGAGTATTATAATGTATATATTTTTTAAAAAAATCACTAAAACAAAAAAGAGAATATCTTCTTGAAATATTCTCTTTTAATAGTAAAAAAATTCTTTTTATTTTCCACCATCTACAATAGTATATACATCAACAGTTCCTGTTGGTGCATCTTCTCCTGTTCCAGGAACCCATCTAATTCTCAACCCTAAACAGAGACTGTTATTTGGAAATGAAGTGCTTCCCGAAGCTGAATTTAACTCAGCTGTATGAATTTGAATCCAAACTTCATCATCTTTTTCCATTAACATATCTATATAAATATTACCTACACCGGTCATGTTTTTCCATATATATGTAGTAGCAGAATGTAACTGATAATATCGCTCAGCTGATATTATAGTAGGAGAAGTAAAAGCTACTCCTAAATCTTGATCTTTTAAAATTATCATTGAATTTTTGTTTTTTTATTTATATATTAAAAAGCCTCATATTCCTGTTCCTTCAAATCTTCTATAAACTGATAGATTGTTTTATCAGCTATGAAGTCAGTCATATTTTGTGCTTGTTGAGAAAGTGTCTCACTAAATATAGGTTCGATAGTTTCTCGTTCCATACTTTCGTGATAATGCTTAAATATTTCATTATAATATTTAACACAATAAGAATAGTTTTGTTCTATAAATCTTTTATCTCGCTTATTGGTTTGATAATAATATATGTAAAGTTGCGCCATCACTTGTATCGCCCACATATCAATATAATTATTAAACGGTTTAACTTTCTTAGCATGTTTAACCGCATATATCATATTATCCGTATATCCTACAAAACTTTGGTCATAAGAATATTGCGCATTGTTGATTCTTGTAATCGAATCGCGCTTCTCATGCCAGTAATAAACCACGTCAGGTAAGAACATTATTTTTTCTTGTTCTGAACTAACCAACCTAATAATAGTATTAAATCCATTGTCTTCATTTGCACGTGTCTCATTAAATCTAATTTTATATTTGTCTATGAATGCACGAGTATAAAGTTTTCCGAACATCCAAACTAAATCACTTTGATGATTTATAAAAGTTAAATTTTCGTGTTGTTCAGCAAAGCATCCAACTATCGTATGATAACCTTCATTCGTTTCAACCGCCCTCAAAAGAATTTCAAGAGCAAACGCTCCAGCAAAAGTGTCATCGGCATCAATACACGTGAAATAAGGAGAACCGGAATTATCTATTCCGTACTGTCTCGCCACACCAGGTCCACCATTTTCAGGAAGAGTTATTTCTTTAATTTCTACATACTCACTGAACTGATCCACAAATTTTTCATATCCAATGCCATCAGCATCGTTTACAATAGTTATACTTAGTTTATCAACAATTGATTGCATAACAATAGAAGCGAGTGTCCGTTCTATTGTATTTTGAGCATTGTAAGCGGGAATTATAACGTCTATTTTTTTATTCATATTTATTGGTTTCCTTGTATCGTGCCACCACATAGTTCCTCTACCTGGATCTGTAGCACAATGTAAAAAGTTTACATTTGGATAAATCTTATCAACCGCAGAACGAATTGAATCTTTTTCATAATCATGTCCGACCATAATTCCTTTACATTTAGGAATCCAATTAGTAAGGTCTTTGGTTATTGCTTCAAAAGAATGGTCAGCATCAATAAAAATTAAATCGAATTTCTTTTTAATCTTTTTCGCTGCTTCATCCGTTGTCATTTGAAGAACTGTTGCTTCAATATCAAATCTTTTAAGGTTGTCTTTGAATATTTTTAAAAGATTTTGTTCTTTTGCTTCTTTATGCTCTTGTTCTTCACCTGGAGTTCCTAAAAATGTATCAACAGCATAGACAGTTAGATTTTTCTTTTTGATTAAATCTGCTATCGAGCAAAGGCTCCTACCTTTCCATACACCGAGTTCTATAATTGTTCCGTTATCTGGAACTTGTTCAACTAATTTTCGATATTGTTTTATATCACCGTCGTGAAACCATCCATCTGGAAGTTTTTTCATCAATCAACAATTCCTAACTTTAGTTTTTCTAAAAGTACTTGTTGTTTTATAGTTTCGAGTTTAAGCTCATCAATTTCTTTTGAGCGATTATGTTCTTCTTGAAGTTTTTCTGCTGGTCGTGCTATAACTGCTCGTTGTGCCATTCTTAATGCTACATCATTTATTGCTGTTGGGTCGGCGACAACAAGAGCAATATCTTCGGCATTACACATTTCTGCTTTGTTCCAGAGTTCGCCATCGTTAATTATTTCGATTTGAAGAAGTAATCCATATTCACCTTTTTCATTTTGGTGAAGATTGTTTATAAGTATTCGGTGTTCCATTTTTTGTTAAATCCTTTTGATAATTATTATATAATGTATATATCTATTTTTTACAATTGAAGTGTAAATTTTTAAAGAAGATTTTAATATCCTACTACCGTTACTCCATTTTTACCATTACACACATTTATAGCTAAATTATAACTTGCTGATTCGGATGGACATCTTAAAGTTTTGGCTTTAGAAGCATTACAAGAATAAAAACAGTTTGTAAAATTCACTACATTAGCATTAACAATAGTTATATCTCCGATTAAGTTTACACAATTTCTAAAAGTACTATGCATATTTACAACATTAGATCCAATCGTTGGAGCAGTTACCAGATTAGAGCACAGATTAAACGTGTTAGTTAATTCAGTAACTTTATTGGGTATTGTAGGAGCATTAACAAGATTAGAACAATTATAAAATGCTTGAGACATGCCAGTAACATTAGCAGGAATCGTGGTAGAATCAATAAGATTAACACAACTATAAAAAGTTGTAGACATGTTTGTAACATTATCGCCAATTGTTGGTGCATTAACAAGGAATGTACAGTCTCGAAAAGTTCCATACAGTGAAGTAACACTATCTGGAATTGATGGAGCTGTAACTATAGAACAATTACGAAAAGTAAAAACCATAGTTGTAACATTAGAACCAATTGTTGGAGCATTAACAAGATTTGTACATCCATTAAAAGCCCATGACATGTTTATAACTTTATTTGGAATCTGAGTAGCGTTAACAAGATATGAGCAGTATTCAAATGTACTGCTCATATCTGTAGTGTTTATAGAAATTGCAGGAGCATTAACAAGGCTTGTACATAATGAAAAAGTGCCGGACATACTTACTACCTTATCTGGAATTGTAGGAGCATTAACAAGATTAGAACAGTTATAAAATGTTAGATACATATCAGTAACATTAACACCTATTATAGGAGAATTAACGAGACTAGTACAGTATCTAAACGTTCCTGACAATGATGAGACATTATCAGGAATTGTCGGCGTGTTTACAAGATTTGTACATCCATTAAAAGTAGAAACCATATTTGTAGTATTAGTACTAATTGCTGGCGAATTTATTAGATTAACACACAAAGAAAAAGATTGATACATCTGTGTTACAGTATCTGGAATAATTGGAGCGGATATAAGATTTCTACAGTTCATATATGTAGAACCAAGAATCTGGACATTATTTCCTATTGTAGTATTTACTAATTTAAGATTGTTATAAAAACATGACCACATATTAATCACACCATTTCCAATTGATGGTGCATTTACAAGATTACTACAGTATGAAAATGTAGTATTCATATTTACTACATTATCAGGAATGTTCGTGACATTAACAAGATTAGTACAATACTCAAATGCTGAGTTCATTAGAACAACACCTGTTCCAATATTTGGCATATTAATAAGATTTGAACAAAGACGAAAAGTATAGATCAAATTAGTAACGTTATTAGAAATAGCAGGAGAATTAATAAGATTAGTACAACTATAAAAAGTAGAATACATAGATGTAATACTATCTGGTATCACATCTACTCCTATTAGACCAGAACAAGCATTAAACGCGTTTGCCATTGTATTTCCGACAAATTGAACATTGGCGCCAATAGAAACGTTAGTAACTGTTGTCTTCGCTCTAAACGTAGAATTAGCGTTTACTATCGTTTGCCTAATGTCAGCTCCAACTACGTTACCCATCCTATTTGGAATATTAGGTGATGTTGATATAGCGGCACCTACCCAATTGGTTATTAATGTTGCTGTAGTATTGGTTGTAGCAGTATAAATAGTGTTCCAAGCAAATGTTTCTTTTGGTGCGCCATCAACACCATTAAATTTAGACCAAGTGGTTATTCCCATAACTTTGGTAAAAGTTTCTACGCCATTAATTTTCATCTTAAATCTCCACCCAAGTATTATCAGGACAAAAAAATATAATGTCTGCCGTTTCGCAATAACCCACTATTCTAACAATATTTGTAGTTGTCGCCGGAGCAGTTTCCGTAATTGCACCACCTGTTGCTGCACTTATATACTGTGCTTTTGTAGGTGTCATATTGAAAACTGAAGCATCTTGAAAATAACCTTTAATTAGAAATATGCCAGGATTATTTGCTGTAATAGCGTCTGTTGCCATTACTATCATTACCCCACCAGATGTTAGCACAGAATCCGCTTTTGCTAACCACATTTTTCCATCCGATTTTAAGTAGCATATTTGACCAGATGTTAAATTTTCCCCTGCGGTTTTTGTTACCGTAATTCCAGAATAAGTATGATCTGCAGGGGCAGCGGTAAAACTTATAGTCGTACTAGCAGGTCCTGTTGGTCCTGTGACAGTGCTGGCAGCTCCTTGCGCTCCGGTTGGTCCGGTTGGTCCAGTGACAGTGCTGGCAGCTCCTTGCGCTCCGGTTGGTCCTGTTTTGCCAGTTGGACCGGTTACAGTGCTCGCAGCACCTGTTGGTCCTGTTGGTCCAGTGACAGTTGAGGCAGCTCCTTGCGCTCCGGTTGGTCCGGTTGGACCAGGAACTAAACTTGCCGTTCCTTGAGCACCTGTTGGTCCTGTTGGTCCAGTAATTGTTGAGGCAGCTCCTTGAGCAC
>Ga0209099_1000283_pt1 | contig 60787 bp, 51 predicted proteins | sample AD_JPNHW2_MetaG_FD_184430 | JGI IMG/M metagenome (GOLD analysis project Ga0209099, IMG submission 184430) | Active sludge microbial communities of municipal wastewater-treating anaerobic digesters from Japan - AD_JPNHW2_MetaG (SPAdes) (version 2) | ecosystem: Engineered > Bioreactor > Anaerobic...
CTGTAAAATAATAATGCCACAATATATTAAGCATACTTTATGTCAAGCTTTTTTTTATGATTTATCTACTTTTTTTTGCTTATTATGTACTCCCTTCCTGATGCTGGTAAACTTTGTCAACAACCTGCGCCCTAAGGGGCTTTGTTCTGGAAGAACGAAGTCCTCGTCGTTCAAGCACAAGAAGGGGTTGACCAGGAGGTCAACCATCCGATCTTGCCCTCTCGCTATCTTACACTTTGAGATAGGAATTGCCGCTGCTTTTAGCTACCAGTCCTTTCAGTTCCAAATTCAGCAGCAGAGTGGAAAGTTTGCCGAAACCGAGGCCTGTTTTAAGCATAAAATCGTCAAAAGTAAGTTCTTTCTGGGCAGAGGATAAAATATCGTAGAGCGCTTGTTCTTCAGAGGATAGTTCCGGAATCAGTTCCAATTGTTCTTTTGCTGTAACCGTTAAGCCCAAATTCTTTAGCAGATCGTCGGTGGAGCTAACTAAAAAAGCTCCTTGTTTAATGAGCGAATTAGGGCCTTGGGCATTGCGGTTATTGATATTTCCCGGCAAAGCAAAAAGGGGTTTATTTTGTTCAACGGCAAATTTGGCAGTGAGCATAGCTCCGCTATTTAAAGAACCCTCAACAACAAATACAGCATTGGCAAAAGCGCTTATTATTCTGTTGCGGGAAGGAAAATTCCAGCGTTCCAGTTTACTGCCGGGTTCATATTCGCTAACCAGTGCTCCGTTGGCGATAATGTTTTCTGCCAGTTCTTTATTCATCGGGGGATAGATACTATCCAAACCCGAAGCAAAAACGGCAATGGTTTTTGTCTTTGCTTTCAAAGCTGTCTGATGAGCAATTGTATCTATGCCCATAGCCAAGCCGCTGATAATATTCACTCCTTTGGCACATAAAGGAGACAGGAGTTTACGACACATTTCTACTCCGTAAGAAGTAGGTTTACGCGTGCCGACAACTGCCAAACATATATCTTTCAGCGTTCCGGAAAGGTCGCCTTGGTAATACAAAATCAAAGGTGGATCAAATATTTCTTTTAAGGCAGCGGGATAATCAGGATCGGTTAAACAAAGATATTGAATCTGATGTTTTTCCAGCAAAGCTAAAATCCGGTTGTAGTTTTCCGGCAGAACACAAGAGCTTAAATGTTCTATAGTAGCAGGTTTTAGTTTGGCTGATTGATATACAGGGTGCAGAGGATTGCCCACAAAATCTTGCGGATTCGGATAATTCTGTAACAGCTCCAGAGTGCCTCGTTGTCCTAAAAGAGGAGCTGATTTTAAACAGAGCCAGGTTTGCAGTTTAGTCATTCAGCGGCTCTGCTGCAAAAGTTCATATATCTTGTATTTAAGGGCTTCCAAACCTTCTCTGGAAACTGCGGAAACGGCTAAGATATCTTCATTATATTGCTGCTTAAATGCTTCGCCGATGGCAGCAAGTTTTATCTTTAATTCTTCCTGCGGAAGAGTATCGGTTTTGCTGATAACCACCAAATAGGGTTTTTTATCCATAAAGGAATCATACAGATACAATTCCGAGCGCAAAGTTTTGTATGCCTCCAAAGGATCAGGACTGGCAATATCAATTAAAAAAAGCAAAAGATGAGTGCGTTGAATATGACGCAGGAATTGGTCTCCCAAACCCTTACCGGAATGCGCTCCTTTAATTATTCCCGGAATATCTGCCAGCACAAAACTTTGATAATCACTCACAGAAACTACTCCCAACATTGGTTCCAAAGTGGTAAATTCATAATCCGCTATTTTCGGTCGGGCTGCAGATAGCACACTTAAAAGGGTGGATTTCCCGGCATTGGGAAAACCGACTAAACCCACATCTGCCATCAGTTTCAAAATCAGTTCCAGTTCCATTTCTTCGGTCTTAATTCCCGGAGTCGCTATCCGCGGTGCTTGATTTGTAGGAGTGGCAAAATTGCAGTTTCCTTTGCCTCCATAGCCACCTGCGGATAAAATAATGCGTTCTCCCGCTTGGGTTACATCTGCCAGTTTATATCTTTTCTCGCCTTCCAGGGCATAAATTTCGGTGCCTAAAGGTAAGCGTAGAATACAATCCGCACCAGACGAACCGCTTTTCTTAGCTCCGGCACCCGGTTTTCCGTTTCCTGCTTTGTAAACTTTGTGATAGCGATAATCCAGAAGTGTGTTTAAGTTACTGTCTCCAATAGCTATTACATCACCTCCCTTACCACCATCTCCTCCATCAGGACCACCCTTGGGAACATATTTTTCGTGCCTGAAACTGACTGCTCCATCCCCTCCGTTACCGGATTTAATTTTTATTTGGGTATAATCAATAAACATATCTGCTGTTACTTAACCACCATAAATTTGCGCTTTAAATTTCGGCTGCCGTTTTGAATTTGCATAAAATATACTCCCGAACAAAGCTGATAGCTATTCAAACTTATATTCAATTCGCCATTTCCGGTATTTGGATATTGTAATTTCTCCACCTTTTGTCCTTTCAAATTATATATTTCTATGTTAACCGGGCTATTGGATAAACCCTTCAACCGGATATTTACAGGTAACCCCGAAATCGGATTTGGCATTGTGCAGGATAGCTGCCCGGGAACAGCGTAACTATCTTCATTGGCAACAAAATTAAGAACATCCTGAACAAGCTCAAAACCGTTATCGCTAAATCTGAAAAGCAGAGAATCTACTTCTCCCGCAGGTAATTGTAAAAAGTATGTAACTACAGAGGTATAATCCAGAGCCGTAGGCACAAACTGTAACACTGTGTCGTTCGGTAAAATAGCTTCGCTAACTAAAGGAAAATCTGCTTCCGCATCCCAATAATCAAGCTGTAAAATTCCGGTGGAAGGATTGTAACTATTGAAAGTGCAAACAGGAAGCGTATTCTGGCTTACCTGATAGTAATTATCCTGAAAAAGGATATAGGCAAGAGTGCTGTAATCGCCCAGCCCTATTTGAGGTTGCAAATTGGCAATGTCAATATCTACCTTCGCAGTAAGCCCTACCATCATTAAGGCATCGGGCATAACGCCAAAATCAGGATCAGCGGTTAAATCACTGATATTACAGGCAAGATTTAATGCCCCTCCGGAAACCTGACTTTGAATACTGCCAAGACGCGTAAAAACAGGTAGCTGCGTTGCTGAATCATAACCGATTTTATAAAGCCCGCTGGAAACTACGCCGGGAATATTAAAACTATAGATCATTGCATAACCTACACTATCCATCAGCGAACTGATATTGCCCAAAACTCCCAAGTAAACATTATAACTGGTTAGGGAATTCATTATCGGAAAACTGCCGCTGAGGTTTTTCAGCGTAAAATATAGTTTATCAGGACTCCTTGCCATATAGGTTTCCTGTAAATCCAGGTTTGAGGAATACACCGTTACACTATCCCCTGTTGCATCCGTTCCGATATAAGCCAGATTATTTAAAGAAGGAGGAAAAGAATTACTATCCCAATAGGCGGAATGCATCATAGCAATGGTTTCCCCCATTTCTTCTATGCTGTAATGAAGACGGTAACGCAGTTTTTGACCGAAACTATAAGGTGCCGTTGCTTCTTTTTCTCCCGTGGAAATATCTTGAACTTCTGAACTTTGCCAGGAAGAACCATTGGCACTGTAAAAAAACTCCGGACTTAATGTCCCTCCGCTTAAGTCCTCCCAACGCAGATGCAAATTCCCTTCTATATCTATAGAACTGTGGCGTATTTCGCCAAACGGAATTTCTATCTGTGCCATAAGAAAGGCAGTTATGCTAACTAAGAGCACTACTAAAATCTGTTTCATTGCTTTCTCGCTTTTTTTTCATCCTTACTAAGCTAATGTTTTTTTGTCCTTCCTGCTGTAATCAGGAATTTACAGGGTTACCGAATTCAGGTTCGGCAATTACCTTAGGAGCACTTAAACTCCTTGTATCTAAATAAAATAAATCACTTTTAATATAATACTCTAAAGCCCTGTGGATGTCAAGCTTTTTCTGCAAAGCAATTAGGTGGTAAAGGTAAAAACTATCCCCCACTTGTTATCCTATACAATCATCGGCATATATTTGTTAACCTAAACTGGAGGAATAGCAAGAAAGGGTTTATTAGTATTCAACTCCGATGAGAAGATTTGTTCAAGATTTTGATTATTTCTACCTCTATTATTTCTAAGGTGATTAAGTCAGATCTGGCAAGCGGAAGTTTTAGCCAAAAGTTGGGTTTCACTATGCGGTTTTTGCAAAAGAAAGGATTTCACCTTACTATTGAAAGCAGGTCTGCAGTAGAGAATATGAAAATGAATTGCCTGCTATGTTATATCTATTTATAACGGGTATAGTTCTTTCGTAAGTTTTAGGACTTTTTGCATATCATTCAAGGTTATTCCTTATGAACTTATGTATCCTGTTCCTAAATACTGTCATCCATCTTTGTGCTTTAGTTGGCTTTAAATTCACGCTCCAGAATACTATAGAAGTATTGATCCACCCACTTATCCTGCCAGGGCAATTCTTCCCGAAATATCCCTTCTTTGGTCATTCCCAGCTTCTCCAGCACCTTTTGCGAAGGTATATTTTGAGCATTACACATTGCCAGCACCTTATGCGCATGCCAGTCATCAAAAGCATATTTCAAAATTAATTGTGCAGCTTCTGTTCCATAGCCCTGCCTACGGTATTCTGGAAAGATGCAGTAACCCAATTCCCAGCTTCCTCGTTCTATCACATACCAGTGAATATGAATGGCACCTATGGGTGTTTTATTTTCTGAATTAAGGCATATAATATATTGTTTATACCATCTGCCATCTATTCTTGAGATTACTTCTTTGCGAACTGCTTCCTTGTCTGATGAAACATCATCTTCATAAGGCCAAAGGGTAATATCGGTTTTAATATCTACTATGAAATCAATATCCTGCTCTGTAGCTGGAGATAACACTATTCTTTGATCCATTTTTTCCCTTCCTGCTTTAATCAAGAACTTACAGGGTTACCGAATTCAGGTTCGGTAATTGCCTTAGGAGCATTTAAACTCCTTGTATCCGAATAATATAAACCACTTATAATATAATACTCTAAAGCCCTGTGGATGTCAAGCTTTTTCTGCAAGGCAATTATCCCAAGGGTGATTTTTAGGACTGAGCGCAAGATTTGCCTTGACACGAAAGTAGAATTATGAATTGCTATATTTATTGTTGAGCATCTGTTTTCTACCCTTTAGAGCTCATCTTTGGTAAGACCCTGCAGTACCCGAAAAAAGCTTTAAAGATTGCTTAGGAAAAGTAAATTAATGAAGATAACCGGTTACATAGCTATGAATTTATATGGTTTTTATCTCAAGGTTGTAAAAGGCATACGAACGAATAAAATGCTCTTTAAATTTATCTATGGATTCAATCCGCCTCCTGCACTTTGGGGTCAATATTGGGATTGGACTACTTTAACATTGCGTAACCGCCTAAAAGAATATGTAAATAGAGCTACAAAGTTACTGGATATGGGCTGTGGACCTTATGCTGTTCTTTCCCGCTATGCTAAAAGCAAACTGGATTGTCCTGAAGTCAGCGCTGCTGACCACTGCCTTGAACTTATCAACTTTGCCAGGGATAATGATAGTGAAAGCGGAATTACTTATCTACACAGTGACCTTTTTGCCAATATCAATGCCCGGTTTTCTCTGATTCTCTTCAATGCTCCCTATTTGGAGAGCGACAAAGGAAAAAGCAAAGGGTTGTTTCCTGACGCCCTGTCCATAAAGCGTTTCTGTGGTGGCACTCAAGGAATTGAGACAATCCAGAGATTTTTGCAGGATGCACCTCAATATATAGAAAAAGAAGGAATGCTAATGCTGGGAATTAATCAATTCCATATTAGCCGGGAACTGGTAGAAAGTTCTATTTTCCAGGCAGGTTATAAAGTTATTTCCATCGGCTTTAATCCCCTTACTAAAGCTTGCGTTTATATTCTGAAGGAGAAAAAACAATGACCCGCTGCAATAAATGCCTGATGCCGGATACGCTTGCCGGTAGCAATTTTGATGAAAATGGAATATGCTCCTGGTGTAGAGATAATTACCCACCCTACCGGATAAAAGGTGAACAACTACTGGTGAATAAATTTCGGGGTCTTGGTGAGCACAAAGGTTCTGCAGATTGTTTAGTAGGTTTAAGCGGAGGAAAAGACAGCACCTATGCTTTGTATCGTTTAGTTACTCATTATCATCTGAAAGCGGAAGCATTTATCTATACACATAGCGGCACCAATAAATTTGCTCTGGAAAATGCCCAAAAAACCTGTGAAAAGTTAGGTGTAACCTTACATCAGGTTTCTCTTTCCGGAGATAAGCACAAGAAAACTTTTACCCGCTATTTTAAATCCTGGCTGGCTCATCCTACACCCACTTCGGCAGGTATGATTTGTGTAGCTTGCAAGCATCTGCATCTTTTGGGCTCCCGGATAGCTACCGAAAGGAAAATCCCCTTTGTGGTATGGTCTTCCACACCTCTTGAATATTCACCTTTTCTGGCAATCAAATATACCGGGGACAAGAAACACATTTATAAAAGAGAAGGGTTACTCCGCAGCGGGATACATATAGGATGCGAACTTCTGGCTTCACCAACTTTTGCTAAAAGCTTGGCAACAACTCTGGGCACAAGCATTCCTGGCTGCTTAGCTGTTTTCCCTGGCTCCGGATATCTTCGTTTCAAGTATCCTCAGGTTCACCCTTTGATGTTTTATGCTTATGAAAAATGGGATCCCCGCCTCATTTTGGATACCATCACTTCAGAGCTTGGCTGGAAAATACCCGAAGCGATCAAAGAGGACTGGCATACGGATTGTGTTTTCAATGTATTTAAAGAATATATGTTCCAAAAGATGTTTGCTGTTTCCTATACGGATGCTTTTTTAAGCAATCAGATCCGTTATGGCTATATTACCCGCGATGAGGCAATGCAAAAGCTTTGGGAGAGCAAGAGTTTTTATGCTGCATCCCTGAAGCCGGCTCTGAAGTTTTTGGATTTGGAATACCTGATGTCCGATATTGATCTTAGCTGTTTTGAAGTTGAGGATTGAGAATGATAGTTTTAGGGCTTAACGCTTTCGGTCAAAATCCTTCTGCCTGCCTGGTAATAGATGGGAAACTGATAGCATTCTCGCATGAAGAACGGTTTAATAGATTGAAAGGTTTGCATGGTTTATTTCCTGCGTATGCTTTACGCTGGTGTTTATCTTCCACCGGATTGGATATCCGGGATGTAGATAAGATAGCTATAAATTGGGATTGCACCAAATACCCTTTCCGGATAATGAGAAATTTGGCTGGCATAGCGGTAAAGAATGGTTTCAGCAGTGCTAAATACAATAGTAAGGGAGATATTTCCGGTGATGGTTTTGGCGGAGTGCTGAACTACCTGAATTTATATCGTCCTGCCAATTATCAAAGTATGATCCATTCTGCGATGCGCGAAATCGGCATTCGGGATAAACTGCCGGAAGTGGTTTATGTAAATCATCATCTCAGTCATGCCTATCAGGCATATCATCAATCAGGTTTTAACGATGCTCTGGTTTTAGTAGCTGATGGGCATGGTGAAGATTCTTGCGTATCGGGATATGTGGTTCGCAAAGGAAAATTCAGCCGGGTTCTTCAATATCCCGTTCCCTATTCTCTGGGTTGGTTTTACGGAGGGTTTACTTCTTATCTGGGATTTTATGCCAATCGCGATGAGGGAAAGTTGATGGGTCTGGCAGCTTATGGAGAAAAAAATAAAGACAATAATCCCTGGCTTCAGCGTTTGGAAAGGATTCTGAAGATTAACGATAAAGGTTTTGAGTTAGATCCTTATTTCTTCAAAATGGGCAGTAATTACCACCATCCTCGTTATACTGATGCCCTGGTAAATTTTCTGGGCAGTTACGATCCAAATCTGCGTCCTGTTTATCCTGGAGAAAAAGCTTTTTTAAACGGGGAACAAGTGAACAGGTATCTTCTTCCCGAGTATATTGACCTGGCTTATGCAGTTCAAAGTAAACTGGAAGAAGCTCTACTATCATTGGTAAAATACCTCCGACGCCAATATCCCATTCCTAAACTTTGCCTGGCTGGCGGGGGCTTTATGAATTGCAAGGCAAATTATCTGATTTCCACCCTTCCCGGAATTGATGAACTCTTTATCCATCCCGCCGCTTCTGATGATGGTTCTGCCATTGGAGCGGCATATTGGGTTTCCGAACAGCTTGGCGCCAAGCTTGGTGATCCGTTGAAAAATGTTCAATACGGAGCATCCTTCAGCAATGACGAAATAAAAAAAGCGCTGAGTAATTATGGTCTTAACTTTCAAGCAATGGATGATCCTGCTGGAATAGCATCTAAACTTCTGGCAAAAGGTAAAATCATCGGCTGGTTTCAGGGCTCTGCAGAAATGGGAGCCAGAGCTCTCGGCGGACGCAGTATTGTGGCAATTCCTGCAAATAATGGCATTAAAGATAAAATAAACAGCCAGGTAAAGTTCCGGGAAAGCTGGCGACCCTATTGTCCTTCCCTTCCTGCAGAAGAAGCAAGTGAATATCTTTCCGGAGATAAATCTTTACCCTATATGATAAAAGCTGATATAGCTACAGAGTTATTAGCAGCTAAAGCTCCGGCAACCGTTCATATTGATAAAACCATCAGACCCCAAACCGTGGAAAAGGATATTCTTCCTTTATGGCATCGGCTAATCACTGAAACAGGCAAATTAACGGGTGTCCCAATAATACTGAATACTTCTTTCAATATTCAAGGCGAGCCGATTGTAAACAGTCCCAATGATGCCATCCGTACTTTCTTTTCCTCCGGTTTGGATAGCTTAATAATAGGTAACTATCTGGTTTCAAAAAAGAGCTCCCGGACAGAATAATTATAAATCCTTAAGCATAAAACAACTACTGTGGTTTTTAGTTCCAAATAAGGCAAGGTGGAGAAACGAGTTGTCTAATTCCCCTTTAGTAATTGCCCCAGTTAATTAGCTATTAAATAAAATATCCTTTATCATTACCGTGCAAGCAGAAATCCAAGTATGGAAAAATAAAAGCTTTATCCCCAACAGGGAGATAATATCATTTTGCTTTATTTCTGTCAGATTGGATTTTTGGGGGGATTACCACAAACCAAAAAACCAAGTTTTTATAAGAGATTCGTCTTTTTTGCAGTTTATATTGAAGATAGGAAAGGGAAAGGATAGAACAATTATCTTCCAGACCGGCAACAATAACAGGGAATTTTACCGGCATTTGGAACTAAGCTAAGGAGAAATCACTGTTAGAACAAGGTTTAGGGCGGCAGAAGCAGAATTGTAAAAAAGTTCTTGACAATATCAGAGGAATAGTTTGCAGTGTTTGTGTGGCAAGCGAAGAGTTCTGCCAAAGCTTGGGAAAAACGATAAATGACTGCATAGATAAGGAGTTTATCAAGATGGAAAACATAGGTTTCAAGTTAGAATCCCGCAACAGGAATGATGCCTTTGCCGGAAGCGAGAGTAGCGAAAAGTTATCGCAAAAGGCAATAGGGAGATATTTAGGATGAATTTATGGTAAAAGAAACAATCTTTTTTTACCGGAAATCTTATGCAGATGTTATTTCGGTTCCGCTCTTTTCATATAATGATAGTGGTCATTGTAAGGAGAGCGGTGTATTATATGGTCAATCAGGAAAACAATTTTTTACTACTACCTACTAATAAGGGAGATTAAAATGAAAAAAACACTTGTAGTTCTGCTTGTTGTTTTAGCGATGAGCAGTTTTCTCTTTGCCACGGAATATACCATTGTAGATGGCACCTCTAATAGCTATCATGTTCCCGTTAACGGAAATTCAAATTATGGATGGAGCCGATTTATTTTTACAGCAACGGAGATGAGTAGTGCTGGAATAACCGGTTCATTTACTATTTATTCCATTGCTTTTAAAGTTAACAATGATGTTTCCGATTATACTATGGATAATCAGAAGGTCTATTTTGGTTACAATTATAGCAGTACCCTATCTAGTTCAACCAGTTATCCCAATCCCGGGGGCAGCACTTCATTTACTAAGGTCTATGATGGCAGTATAACTTTTGCCGGGCCAGGTTGGATGGAGATAGTTTTAACCACGCCTTTCAATTTTACCTGGGATGGTTATGTGGGCTTAGATATTGTTTGGGAAAACAGAGATGGCAGCAAAATCAGCAGTGGTTATCCCAAGTTTTATTATGCCTCTAAAAGCAATATGGCAGTTTACAAAGAGTCCGGAACCGGAACTACTTTTCCAAACACCACTGGAGCTACTTCCAACAATCATCCCAGCTTCAAAATTATCACTCCTCCAACGCAAGCACCCAATCCTGCTATAAATCCTGATCCAGCAAATCTTGCCACCGATATAGCAATTGACAAATATCTTAAATGGTCCAGCGGAGGTGGTTCACCTCTTAGTTATAAGATCAATTTCGGAACGGATAATCCCCCTACCAATATTGCCTTAAATCAAGTTGTTACTACTACCAAATACACACCGGCAAACAGATTCAATTACAGCACTACCTATTACTGGCAAGTGATACCTGTTAATATTATTGGTGAAGCGCAGAATTGTCCTATATGGAGTTTTACTGCAGTAGCCGATCCTGCTATTGCCACTTTTCCTTATCAGGAGAGTTTTGATAGTGCTGTTCCTCCCAATAGTGATTGGTTAACAAGAACCGGTGTTTTGCAAGACCCCATTTCTTTAAATCCCTCAAGTTTATGGGAACAGGATGACTGGCTGAATATTACCGGAACGGATAAAGCAGCCAGATTAAATATTTGGGGTTCAATTAACGGGTGGTTGATTTCTCCTCTTTTTAATATTCCGGATGATACCTATTATCTTTCTTTTGATTTGGCAGTGCTAAAATATAATCAAACCCCAACCGGAACGCCTCCAGTTTATGCTCCTGATGATAGAATTGCCGTTTTAATTGGTGATGGATATAGCTGGTCCACAGCCAATATTGTTCGGGAATGGAATAATACGGGTTCTTCTTATGTTTATAATGATATCAGAATCAGTGGAGAAAAAGTAGTTATTCCTTTAGCAGGACATAGTGGACATTGTAGATTTGCATTTTATGTTGGTTCAACAATATCTAATGCAGATAGTGATGTTATGCTAAATAATATGGAAGTTGCTGCTTTCACTAATTGTCCATCGGCAGCACTGAATCCTATTCCTGAAAATAATGCTCAAAATGTAGCTCTGAATACAAAACTGTATTGGGATGCGGGAGCTAATGCACCTGTTTCCTATAAATTATATTTGGGACAAACCCTTCCCGGAACACCTGTAGAATGTTTATCGCCACATTACACTCCATCAGCTTTTGCTTATGGAACAACATATTTCTGGAAGGTAGTTCCTGTAAACCAAATTGGGGATGCCAATGAATGTCCTGTATGGAATTTTACTACCACCGGAACAACCGTAGTTGATGCTGGAACTGTTACTATTAATGAAGTTCCTGTAAATCCCAGTGTAGAAATTTCCGGTTTGGAAGGTGAAACTGAAATAACTGCCGTTGCCAGTTTAGCTTCTGAAGGAATTGGTTTACCCAATGCCGGGTTAGTTATTCAGTTAAGCAGTTCAGGGGTTAATCTTACCGGTAAAAATATCGCGATTACTCATTCGCTTGGCTTTATTCCTGCGCAGATTGCCTATCGGATTTTACCAAGTGAAACATATCAGATAATTTCCAATCCGGGAACCTGGACAGCTGAAATAGTCAGCTTTATCTTGGAAGCCAAAGCCAATGGTGATGTGGATATTGTTTTTCCCATAAATGCAGAATCCACTTTGCCTGTAGAGCTTTCGTATTTTAATGCCATTTACGCTACCCAAGGTTATGTAACTATTAGCTGGGTAAGCCAATCGGAAACAAATCATAGCGGTTATAACATTTTGCGTAGCGAAGATAGAAATTATGCAAATGCTATTAAGATAAATCCAGTTTTAATAAACGAAGGAATTGAACTGGGAACGCAAACCAGCTATAAATTTACTGATTCTGAATTTGCTTCTAATACGGTATATTATTACTGGTTGGAAAGCATTGCGTTAAATGGTGAAACGCAATATTTTGGTCCTGTTTCCGTTACAACTGGAGAAAATGGTTCTGAACCCGAAACTCCTGAATTTCCAATCGTAACCAAATTGTATAATGCCTATCCCAATCCTTTTAATCCCAATACAGTTTTAAGCTACAGTATCCCGGAACCGACGACTGTAACTTTGGAAATATATAATTCCAAAGGACAAAGAATACGCTCGTTTACAAACACTCACAATTCAGCTGGAACTTTTAAAACGAACTGGGACGGCAAAGATGATACCGGTAAAACAGTTGGCAGTGGAGTTTACATTTACCTTATGAAAACTGATAATTTCCAGCAAAGCAAAAAGATGCTAATGACTAAATAGGAACTCTGGAAGGAGAGCCAAGTTAAAGAATCCCGGGTGAAATGCCCGGGATTTTTTTTAGCCACCGAAAACAAATAAGCCACCGAGGACACCGAAGACACCGAAGTTAGATAAGCCACCGAAGGCACCGAAGACACCGAAAACAAATAAGCCACCGAAGGCACCGAAAACACCGAAACGAGCTTATAAAGAATTCATTAACCCGGCTGTCCTGATGGCTATAATTCTCTATCTTTCTTGGGCTTTAAAAAGAGGTAGGCAATTAGATACAGAATTGCCCAGCCAAAGAGAAAACCAATTATTCTTCCCGGCTGGAAAGGACTGAAAAACTGGAACAGGACAAACTGTTTGTTATTAGCTTTATAGGTTTGGATATAGGGAGTGAAAACAGAATCCTGCGTGGCAGCATTCACATCTTCCAGAAGCGAAACAAGTTCTATGTGTTCAATGCGTTTGTTTTTATAGTGATATTTATCGTCCAGCAAGTTTTCCTTTGCCAGCTGCGGCAGCTTTGCCTTCAGGGCAATAGTGCCTTGTTGAAAAAGTTTTAGCGACAAGCTATCTTCTACCAATTTTTGATATTCGGCAAGATTTGCCAGGGTTTTCAGCATTCCGTAAAGAGAATAGGGTTCAGTAGGAAATTCCTGAAACCAGATACCCCCGTCTTTTTCGTAAAAGCTGAAATTGCCTTTTTCAGGTTGCAGGTTATAGAGCATTTTTTGGGCTTTAATAAAGGTTTCCGGATTATGCAGGTTACCAGCTCTTTCAGCCAAAGCAAGCATAGTTGCACTATTGCCTGCAGCACTATACCAGGGTTTTTTTAATCCTACTTTCGGATAATCATAATTATCAGGAATATTGCCGTTTGCATCCAGATTATCTTCCAGCCATTTACTATAAAGCAAAAAGGCATTTTTTCGGGTTTCCTCAATGCGGGTTTTATAGAAGCGGGAGGCCTGAGAGGCAATAAGTTCAGGATTATAAACCTTTCCTGCAGAAGGATAATATTGCATCGGAATGCCGTTTTTATCCATTGTCGGGAGCTCCACAAAAGAGCTGCCAAAAATACTTAAAGAGGTTTTGTTCCAAAAATCGGCAAGCATAGTTTCTCCTACCTGCCAAATTATTGAGGCAAAAACAAGACCAATTAACAGAGGTAACAGATGTCGGGCTAAATTCTTCATAATTTCCTTCCTTTTCCAGGAAAAAAGATATCGGGTCGGTTTTTAGAAATGGTTGATGAGGACATCAACCTTCCGGGATTTGGTTGACCGGGACATCAACCTTCCGGGGTTTTGGTTGACCGGGAGGTCAACCCTCCAGTGTTTGGTTGATGAGGACATCAACCTTCCGGGGATTTTGGTTGATGAGGACATCAACCTTCCGGGGTTTTTGGTTGACCGGGAGGTCAACCCTCCAGTGTTTAGTTGACGGGGACATCAACCTTCCGAGTTTGGTTGACCGGGAGGTCAACCCTCCAGTGTTTAGTTGACCGGGACATCAACCTTCCGTGCATAATAAAGATATAAAATAGAGAAGCGCTTCAAAAACAACAATACAAGCTCCGGTAGGTAAATTCAGCTGAAAACTAAAATAAAATCCTATAAAAGCGGAAAATATAGCCACCAGGATAGAAATAAATATAGCTTTAGAAAGCTGATGGACAAAATTAAATGCAATCACTGCAGGCAGAATCAGCTGAGCCGTAACCAGAATTATTCCCGCGCTTTTAACATTGATAACGATATTGGCAGCCAAAAGCAGCATAAAAATCAGGTTTACCAGGTCTGTTTTAATCCGATAGACCTTTGCCATTACAGGATTGTAAGTTAAATAGAACAGTTCCTTATAGAAAAAACAGACGAAGGCAATGTTTAAAACGGATAATACAACCAGGGAAATTACTTCGCTTTTGGTAACCAGCAACACATTGCCGAAAAGGTAGCTGGAGAGGTCAAAACTGTAATTTTTAGAAATAGATATCAGGATTATACCCAGCGCCATACTTAAGGACAGAAATATAGTTATCGTATTGGATTCCTGAATGTTATGCTTCTTTGCCAGCAAAGTAATTCCCAAAGCAATCAGCATCACAAAAAACAGGGTTGTTACAGTTAAATTCAAACCGGTTATAATAGCCAAAGCAATTCCGGCAAAAGCAATATGGGAAAGCGCTTCACCCAAATAGGATATCCGCCGGAGAGTGACAAATGGAGCAAACACAGCCAAAGAAATTCCCGATAGTAATGCCCCTAAAAAAGCGTAAATCAGAAACGAAAAGCTAAACATTTTAGTTTAATAATCCTTTTCAATAATCCGCAAACTATCACCAAAGGTCTTATGAATCACATCTGCATCAATAAGTTCAGTTTGGCTATGACAATGCAACCGGCGATTTAAGCAAACCAGAAAACTGCAATATTTGGAGAGAGTAGTTAAATCGTGAGAAATGGTAATAATTGTTTTGCCAGCGCTATTCAATTCTTTCAGCAGAGCAAAAAAACTTTCCACGGAAGGACGGTCTAAGCTTGCCTCCGGTTCATCCAAAATTAAGTATTTGCTTTCAGTAACAATGGCGCGGGCTAAAAAAACTCTTTGTAATTCCCCTCCGGAGAGTTTTCCCATCAATTCTTTTGCCAGATGAGCAACTCCTGTTTGTTCCAATGCTTCCATTGCTTTTTGTTTATGATTTTTATTAAAATGAGCCCCTAAGGGAAGCTGACCTGCCAAGCCCATTAAAACAATATCCAAAGCGGTTGCCGGAAAGGCATTATCAAATTCCTCATATTGGGGCAGATAACCAATAGTATTATTTTTCAGCCAGTTATAGTGCTCTACTCCATCAATCAAAATGCTGCCTTCTTTCAGTTCCAATAAGCCGAGTATCAATTTTATCAAAGTTGATTTTCCGGCTCCGTTAGGACCTATAATAGCGGCAAATTCACCCTCAGCAAGTTCCAGAAAAATATCTTCCAGAATTATCTTGCCGTTTATTTTGTATTGCAGGTCTTTAATTTGAATCATTAGTGTTGCTAAAATCCCATTTTCATCTTTTGCCAGTTATTATCTATCAGCTGCGTAATGGTTTGTGCCTTGCCGTCACTGCCTAAAGGATCAAGCGTGAGTAATTTCAAGCTAAATTCTTGGGCAAGGGTTTCCCCGGCTCTTTTATCCATTTGCGGTTCCAGAAAAATGGCTTTTACATTATGTTCTTGTATTATCTTACCCAAGCGAGAAAGGTCTGCAGGAGTGGGTTCTTTACCGGGACTTTCCTGCACAAACCCCAATTCCTCAAGATTATATTCCTGCAGAAAATAGTGGAAAGCATCGTGATAGGTAATTATTGCAGGATTATCATACTGGGCTCTTTCTTTCTCAATTTTGGCACTTAAATCACCAAGTTCCTGCTGCATTTTTTGAGCATTGTTTTTAAATACATAAGCGGAATTGGGAAACCGGGTGCTAAGTTCTTTTTCCAGAAAACCAATCAGGCGAATCATTAAAGCGGGAGAGGTCCAGAGATGAGGATTTTGACCGTGATGATGATGTTGTTCAAGATGCTCAGGATTATCTTCTTCCGGGGACAATTCTTTTTCCTCCGGAGGGATAAGGTCTTTCAACAAAGTGGCTGCCTCCACATAGACATCTTTTCTTTCCCTGAAATTCTTTTCCAGATTTGTTTCCAATCCTAAACCATTGGCAAGAATGAAAGCAGCGGAATGGAGATTTTTCAAATCGGCAGGACGCGGAGACCAGGTATGAGGAGAGGCACCTGGAGGTATTATACATTGCACTTCAAATTCATTTCCCGCAAGTTGTTTTAGGACAAGTTCGTAGGGATGAATGGAAGCTAAAAGCAGCGGTTTTTTTTCTGCACTTTCCTTTTTTTGGCAGGAAAGAGTAAAGAGCAGTGCGATAAGCACAATCCATTTAATTTGCCTCATTTTGTTACCTCCCGAGCTTTGAGTTACACTACGGACATAAATGTTAAGCTATAATTATTAGTAATGCTAAAGTTTATTTTCAGTTTCATTTCGCTTCCTGAGTTTCCAGCTCTGTAAAAACATTCATCATCGCTTTCACATTTTTTGCTACAACCTTTTCCAGCATTGCGTTGGAGGGATGGATAATGCTTTGTCCGCGTTTATTTTTGCCTCCAATTTCCACTAAAAAAGCCGGAGTTCCATACCGGTGAAAGAAATAATTACGCGCATTGCCAACTTCAGAGGTGGAACCTGTATAGACCTCATAATTTCCTTTCAAATAGTCCTTTTTAGCAGAAGCAGCATAAACAGCGGCTAAAGAAGATGCCTTTTGAAAAAGCTCCGAGCCGTTTCCCTTGGCAGGCAGGAATATTTTTTCGCTGCTAACGCCGGAAATGGAACTATGCAAGAATATTGCCAAAGCAAAGTTTTGTTGTTGAGCCAGCGTGATGATGGCTTTTATTTCACTTTCGGAGGAGGGTTCAGAACCCTTATAATAGGGGCTGTTGCTTTCCATTTCCGTATCCAGTTCCCAGAAAACAGGATAATTACGGTTTAAATCTACTCCGTCGGTGCGTAAATCAAGCTGATGATTATTATTGGTATCGCGGTTATTTTTGCGTTTATTTCTTAGTATTCCGGAACTTACAATCCTAAAGCCCTCGGGATTCAAAGTGGGAATTATCCAAACCTGGTAATGCTCTAAAAGATGAGATTTATTTTCCGCATTTGAGTAGCCGCTTAACAACCTTTCCGCCAAAGCAAGCGAAATATTAACTCCCAAAACTTCTTCACCGTGATGTTGGCCAATTACCAAAATTGCCTTAGCAGCATCTTTTTTCCCTAATTGCAAAGCATAAACAGGTAGATTTTCAGCGTTACTGAAACCGATAATCCTTTTTTCGGCATATTCCGGCTTAATTTGCACGATTTGATCCAGCTCCGCATTCAGCTCTTCTGCCTTAATGTATTTGGAATCAAGAGGATACATATTTCCCTTTGCCTGCACGCAAGAAAACAGGCAGGGTAAGATAAGCAGCCCGAGAATTATCGGTAAAACATCTATAGTTTGCATAGTTACCTTTTTTTTCGCAAACGCTCTTGGCGTCAAGAAGAAATGAAGAAAACGCTGAAGAAATTGGAAGAAAAGGGATAGGTTGCCTGGTAAAGGTGATATCGTTTTGCAAATTTAACTGCCTTCGCAGGATGTATTTTCTAAAAAATTCCTTTCCTGGCGGGGATATGCATCTTGTATCATTCCCATATCGTTCCCATATTGCGATACGGGAAAGATACGGGAATCTATTTGGCAAAATATCGGGAGCGAATTATAAAGGGAAAGGGGTTTATACGGCTCGTTTAATTAGTTCTACCGCGTTTATTTTGCTGAGACGCTTAAGAGGCAATAGCACGCTTAAAATGGTTATAATATAAGCTACAACGACTATCAGGGCATAATCTGTGAACAAAAATTTCACGGGAAGAATAATTGCCTCGCCGCTGCCAGAACCCAATTTTATAATTCCCGTATATTTTTGGATGAGCAGTAAAAACGAGCCCAAACTAAGCCCAACTATAATTCCTACGGAACATAAAAAAAGCGCCTGCAACAAAAATAAGCCCTGCAGGTCTTTATCGGTTAAGCCCAATGCCTTTAGCAGCCCCAGTTCCCGTTTCTTTTGGGAAATAGTTTTCAGCAGGTTTCCCGTTAAATTAAAGCTGGCGATGATAAACATAAAAAGCATAATTACAAACATCAGGAATTTTTCAAAGCGGATGGCAGCATAGAGATTGGGATCAAAACTGCTCCAATCCTCAATCTGATAACCCGGAAAGCTCTTTTTTAGAGAGGACATAATGTTCTTGGATAAAGAGGTTGTAACAGGTTTCACTTCAATATAATCCGCTTCACCAGGCGAATAGGAAGCAAAAAAGGCAGCCGTGTTTATGCTCATAAAACTGAAATTTTGGTCGTATTCGGGCATTCCTGCCGCAAAGATTGCCTGCACTTTCAGAAAACGAATATGAGGGATCATTCCAAAAGCGGTTGGAATATTGAAAACAGGAGATAAAACCTGAATTTCATCTCCCAAATATACCCCCAATTGAGAAGCTAAACCAGCCCCTAAAGCAATTCCTGAAGCGTTAAATGTTTCGGGAACAATATCTCCCGCTAAAATGCCCTGGATTATTTCTCTGTGCGGATTATCCGCTATCCGCAACAGGGAAGAAACTTTTTTGTGTCTATCAGGTTCAATACCAAAACACAATGTCGGTAAAATAACCTGCCCTGATTTTAATAAAAGTTCATTGCGAATTACGGGACTGGCAGCAAATTTCATATCTTGCAACTGGTTACAGAGAACAGGATAGTCCTTAACGGTGGCTCCGGCATCTGCTGTAATGCGAACCTGAGAAAAAGTGCCGGTGATCCTGTTATAGATATCGGAACGAAAACCATTCATTACGGAAGTTACACAAAGCAGAGCTAAAACGCCCAAAGTAATACCAATCAGGCAAAGATAATGCGTTTTGCCGATGCCTTTGCTTTTGCGTCCGCTTAAGTATTTGCGGGAGAGATAAACAATGCTTTTATTAATCATCTTAGCTGATACTTGTAATTGAAAATGTAGAAATTGGTCAAGGTTTGTTTTTGGGTAGTTTTGAAAAAACAGGAAGAACAATGTCCTCGTCGTTCAGCAGAAAATAGCAATCAGGGTGGTTGACCAGGAGGTCAACCCTCCGGAGGACAATGTCCTCGTCGTTCAGTAGAAAATAGCAATCAGGGTGGTTGACCAGGAGGTCAACCCTCCGGAAGATGAAGTCCTCATCGTTCAATTGCTACCAGGGTTTTTTATCCGGAAGAACGACGTCCTCGTCGTTCAAAAGAAACAAGGTTTTTTCGGTAACGAAAATAGCAATTAGGGTGGTTGACCAGGAGGTCAACCCTCCGGAAGATAATGTCCTCGTCGTTCAGTAGAAAATAGCAATTAGGGTGGTTGACCAGGAGGTCAACCCTCCGGAATAACAATAAGTTCCGGCTACATTAGCAAGTTTTATTGCAGGTTTGGTCTGTTTTTTGCACAACAGAAATTAAGAGAATAGAAAAAAAGAAAAAAATAAGCGAAATGAAAAAAGAACACTTTGAGGCATTTTTAACAACCAACGAAAAGCGCATCTATCATTATGTTCTAACTATATGTGCTAATGAGCAGGATGCCTTAGACATCGTGCAGAATGTTTTCCTGGCGGTTTACCAAAATCTGGAACGCATTGATGAAAACACTGCCCTTGCCTATACTTACAAAACTGCGCACAATAAATGTCTCAGTTTTCTGAAGCAGAAATCCCGCTATGTAAATTTGGAGCCGGATAAATTCAACCAAATTCCGGAAAAATCTGGCAATCCCGGCAAACAGGATTTCTCTGTCTTAAAAAATGCTATCTCCGCTTTGCCTCCGCGTTTGGCAGCCGTAATTCAATTACAGTATTACGAAAAAATGTCCTACAAAGAAATTTCTGCTACTTTGGGGATTAGCATAAAAGCCGTGGAATCATTGCTGGTAAGGGCAAAAAGGATTTTGAGGAAAAAAGTTTTGCAGGATAGTGAGCAGGGAAGAGTATAATAAGTGGAAACAAAATTTGATAAAGGAGCAGAAAAATGAGATGCAGTAAAGCTCAACGCTATCTGGAAAAAAAGCTTGATGGCGAACTGGATGACCGTTCCGGAATAAAACTTTTATCCCATCTGGATCAATGTCCTGCTTGCAAAGCTTATCTGAGAAATGCTACCAAACTGAAGCGGATGCTTTCTGCTCTGCCCCAAGAAGAGTTTCCTGCCTGGGTTCACGGACAAATTATGGATAAGGTGCACCGTCTTGATAATCGTCGTCCCGGGTTTTTCCGTCGCTATAAACTTACCCCCGTTACAGCAATGCTCACTATTGCTTTAAGCTTATGGGCTGGCATTAAAGTCGGCTCCGTCAGCTATAATATTGCCAGTCCCGCAAAAGAAGAAACCACTATTTACACTTCCGTTGCTTATGGTGAATTTGGTGAAAACACAATTTTGGACAACATAACGAAAAATGGAGAACAAGGTGAGTAAACGCTGGTTAATAATAATTCTGCTGATTTCGGTCAGTTTCAATCTTGCCGTTATTGGCAGTTTCATTTATTTGCATTGGTTTCACCCCCATCCTCAACCACCTGTAAAAGAAGCAGAAATGCGTGGTCCTCATCCTCCTTTTGGTCACCCTCCTTTTGAACGGGATGAAGAAATCGGGAAGCTAAGGAATCAATTTGAAAATATCAAACATTCCTTAATGCTGGAACTGGCAAAAGACCCCGTAGATATGACAACAGTTAATGTTTTAATTGATTCTTCCCTGGTGGCGCAAAACAATCTGGAAAGAAGATTGGCGGAAAGAATGGTTGCCTATCGTAAGACCTTAACAGCAGAAGAAGCAAAAGAACACTTCCAGCGCCGAGCTGAATTTGCCAAAAAACGCTTAAACAGAAAAAATATATCCCAAGACAGGAGAAACAAATGAAAAAAATAATGTTCCTAACCCTTACCCTGATATTTGTTTGCGGTGCCTTACTTGCCCAAACAAATGCCCCTAAAGATCGCTCTAATTCAAGAGCCAAGACAGAAGAAATTAAAAGCCCGAACCCCGAAATGACTATGCAGAAATGCCTTGAGGAATTGAAACTTACCGATGCTCAAAAGAAAAGATTTGAAGAGCTGAAAATCAATTTTGAAAAGACCAAAAACACTTTGCAAGCCGAAATTGAAAATTTAAGAATTGACTTACAGAAGGCATTGAGAGATGAAAACTACCAGCGCGCAAAGGAATTGAACAAACAAATTACCGCAAAACAAAATGTCTTAGCCGATGCTAAAGTGGATTTTCTGGCTGATAGAATGAAAGAACTTACTGCTGAACAAAAAGCAACCCTGAAAAAAAATATGCCCCAGTTTCAGGGTGGTATGCATAAACAAAAATTCAATAAAAATGCTGAAGAATTCAAACAGCAGAATAAGGAAAATTGTAATGAATGCGGCGAATGTGAATTCTTCGGAATGCCGGAAGGAAAATTACCTCCCAAAAAATAAACTGAACACAAACAAGCCCCTAATAATCCCTCCTCAGCAACACACAGACAAAGCCACGGGTACTCCTCCCGTGGCTTTTTATTAATTGCGAATTACACTTTTGCTTTTTCCCTGTTTCAACTTATAATATTCATAAAAGGAGAGAAAATAATGCCCTATTTCCGGAGTGATTTGCAGAATAAAAAACCCTCTAAAATTAACGTTCCCGTGCGGAAAAGAATGATGTGTTTGAACGAAAGCTGCCTAAATCCCTATCAGGCAATTATGCAGGCATTTTTAGCCAAGATGGATAAAATTGAGCTAAACCGTTATCTCTCTTCCGTTACCGATGAACTGCATTCAGCGTTAACTTCCTATATTGGCAATCGGTTAAATAAAGAAAATGTGCTTTGGGGAAATGGCGCTGACGATATTTTATACCATATTTTTCTGGCAGTGCGCGAAACCGATAATTCCTATGCTGTTTCCCTGGCACCTTCCTATTTTGATTATCAAACCTTTAGCGCTATGGTGGGTCTGAAAATGTGCGTATTGGATTTGAACGAAGATTTCAGTTTCTCCACGGAAAAATATCTTGAACTTGCCGGTAACCCCGATTGCCGTTTAGCCGTGTTATGCAATCCTAATAATCCTACCGGCAATTTGTTTTCCGAAGAGCAATTATTGCAGATAATTGAAGCTCTGCCAGAGAAACTGGTGCTGGTAGATGAAACATATTTTGAATTTTCGGGTAAAACTCTGGCAGGAAAATTAGGGCAATATCCCAATTTGATTTTAGTGCGTTCTTTTTCCAAGGCATTTTCTGCGGCGGGATTGCGTTTTGGCTATGCAATTTCTTCAGCGGAAAATATTTATGAGCTTTCTAAAGTGCTTACTACCTTTCATACTTCTATTTTGAATCAGGTTTTTGCCCTCACTATTCTGGAAAACCGGGAGATATTTCAAAACCAGGTGCAACAGACAATTAAGCTTCGGGAAGAGCTTTTTTCCACCTTAAAGACAAAAGAAAATATCAAGGTTTATCCCTCTGCTACCAATTTCCTCACTTTTTCTCTTTATGAACGAACTCCTGAATTCTTTAGCTATCTTTTAACGAAGGATATTGCCGTGCGGGATGTGGGCTCTCATCCGCGTTTGCAAAATTGCTTAAGGGTAACTGTTAGCTGCAGGGAAGATGTTGATGCGTTTGTTAGTGCGATAAGACAGTTTTGGTCTTGAGGTCTTGGGGGCGAGGGGTCTTGAGGTCTTGAGGGCGAGAGGTCTTGAGGTCTTGAGGGCGAGAGGTCTTGGGGGCGGGAGGTCTTGAGGGCTTGGTTTTCACTTCACTGGCTAACCTTTTTTATTTTCCTGCTTGACAGAAAGTAGTGCCTCTTTTTCTGGTTAATATCATAAAATTGATGAAATTATAACTCTCAGGGAGAGAAGATGGCTTTAATTTTAAAAACTACCCGGTTTATTGAAACGCAAATTGATGCTTTTCTGGATATTTTAAGCGATTCCTCTACCACTTTTGAGCTGGCAATTGAAGATTATCTCAATAACCGGATTGACCAATTTGAAAACCGTCTTGCCCAAATAAGGGAAAATGAACATCGGGCAGATGATTTAAGAGTTAGCATTGAACGCTTTCTTTATGAACGCACGCTGATTCCTGAAAACAGAGGTGATGTTCTTGCTATTTTGGAAAATACCGATGAAGTTATTGATAATATTAAGGATTCGCTGGTGCAGTTTTCCATTGAACTGCCCCAAATTCCTAATTGCTTAAATGACCTGTGGATGCAAACTACTAAGTCCTCAAGTAATGCTGTAGAACAGCTTTCTTTTGCGGTGCGTTCTTTTTTTAGAGACCTGGCTGCCGTTAATAATTACATTCATAAGGTCTATTTTTTTGAGCGCGAAGCAGATCACTTAGGGGAACGATTGCGGAGGGAAATATTCAATATGGATATTGAACTCTCTCAAAAAAGTCAGCTGCGTTATTTTGCCAATCATATAGAAAAAATTTCGGATTACGCACAAGTTGTTTGTGACCGTCTTTCCATTTATGTAATTAAGCGCCAGCTCTAAATGATATTTATCTATTTACTCAGCGGACTTTTTTTAGGTTGGTCTTTAGGGGCTAACGATACAGGCAATATTTTTGGTGCTGCGGTAGAAACCAGAATGTTGAAATTCAAGACCGCTGCTTTAATTGCCTCTATTTTCATCTTTTTAGGAGCGGTTTTGGAGGGCAGCGGTCCTTCCGGAACTTTGGGTCGTTTGGGTAGTGTTGATGCTTTAGGAGGTGCTTTCACAGTTGCCCTGGCAGCTGCCTTAACAATTACCGCTATTGTTAGAACAGGCATTCCGGTTTCCACCTCCCAAACAATTGTAGGTGCAATTATTGGCTGGAACTATTTTTCAGGTCGGTTAACCGATTATCGTAGTTTACTAACTATTGTTTCCAGCTGGGTTATTGCCTTTGTGCTTTCCGGAATTATTGCTGCTTTGCTTTTCTACTTAATTCGTCCCATCATCAATAGGGGTAGGATTCATCTTTTGGAGCAGGATGTTTATACGCGTTTGGGTTTAATTGTAATTGGGGCTTTTGGTGCTTTTTCTTTAGGAGCCAATAATATTGCTAATGTTGTTGGGGTTTTTGTGCCGGTAACTCCTTTCAAAGATCTTAATTTAGGTGGTTTTACTCTTTCGGCGGTGCAGCAGCTCTATATTTTAGGTGCAATTTCAATTATTGTAGGAATATACACCTATTCTCAAAAAGTTATGCGAACCGTGGGGAAGGACATCTTTCATCTTTCTCCTGTAACTGCTCTCATAGCTGTAACGGCTGAAGCGATTGTGCTTTTTATCTTTGCCTCGCGGGGGTTGCAAAATCTGCTTTTGAGTATAGGTTTGCCTCCCCTTCCTTTAGTGCCTGTTTCTTCTACTCAAGTAATCGTTGGAGCGGTTGTGGGAATTGGTCTTGTGAAAGGTGGCAAGAATATTCGTTACAATATCTTAGGCAAGGTTTCGCTGGCTTGGATAGCTGCCCCGGTGATTGCTTTTGTCTTTGCTTTCATTGCTTTGTTTATCGTTCAGAATGTTTTTGAGCAAACTGTCTTTCAGCAAACGGTTTATACTTTCAACCGCATAACTATTCAGCAAATAGAAAAAGAAGGGCTGGATACAAGCCATCTCTCATCTGTTAATGGTCATAGATTTGATAGAGAGATGGAGGTGTATAAAGAATTAGGGGGCGAGAAATATTTTTCGCGTTCCGAAATGCTGAAAATTATTCGCATTGCGGAAGTGTATCCTTTGCAGGTAAACACGAAACTGCTTTTGGATAAAGGGTTGGCAAATCATTTTAGTCAAAAGCAGCTGGAGGCACTAATAAAACTGGAAAACAGAGAATTCAAACATAAATGGCAGCTGGAAGAAACGCTTTCCCAAGACCCTTCGTGGCAAAAAAGGAAAGAGCTTGGCGAAAGAGATAAACTTTACAATCAAAACCTGGAAGAGCAATTTAACCTGCTGTTTCGCACCTTCTATTTTCCACCTTCCCGATGAATCCTTTTATTGAAAAGATAATTCCCCTCATTCTGGCTTTTTTTATCGGTATTGCCTTTAAACTGCTGAAACTATTGTCTAAAGATGATGCTCCAGTGCTTTTACGGGTAGTGCTGAATGTTTGTTTACCCGCGTTAACGATTATTGCAATTGCGAACATTCAGCTGCAAGCGGAGATGGCATTAATTCCTTTCACGGCTGTTATCGTGGTTTTTTCAATGTATTGCATCTCCCGCATTACAGGAAAATACTTGAAGATGGAGAAAACCACTTTCGGCAGTTTTCTGGTGGGTACAATGATTATGAATACAGCTTATGCTCTGCCTTTTTTCTTTGCCGCTTTTGGCAATGAAGGACTTGCCAGAGCGTCGCTGTTTGATATTGGCAATACCTTTATGATTTTTACTTTCACCTATTACAATGCCATAAAATATGGAGATAACGGAAAAACAGGGAAAGTTGAGTGGAAGAAGTTCTTGCGTTTGCCTCCGTTATGGGCTTTGGTAATTGCCCTATCCTGGAAATTATCCCGGCTGCCGATGCCTCCTCTGGCTTTAAACTTTTTGAATTTGCTGGGGCAACCAACCGTGCCTTTGATGATGATCGCCCTGGGGCTATATTTTAATCCCCGACGCTGTAATATCGGGAAAGCAGCAATTGCCATTTTCATTAGAATGGGCGTGGGCTTGGGAATTGGAATTGCCCTTTCTGCTCTTTTGGGTTTAAAAGGAATAACCGGAACGGTAGTAACTGTTTGTTCTGCTTTACCTATCGGTTTTAATACTCTTATTTTTTCCAATCTGGAAAATTTGGATAGAGAGTTTGCCGCTACGATTGTTTCTATTTCCATTTTTATTGCTTTGTTCTATGTTCCTTGGCTAATTTATTGGTTTAGCTGAAAGGAATGAAGAGTTGGGTGGGAAGTGTTTTCGGTGGGGATGAGATTTATCTTGACATCAGAGCACAGTATTGCGTTTTAGGACTTAAAAATAAGCTTTATAAATGCTAAGCCGGTATAAGGAGGATGAATCCTTGTTCAGAAAAGCATTGGTGTGTGCAAGGGGGAAAGGGAAATGGTCTATTCTGCTGATTTTCACAATATTATGCAGCGGGATAGCTATGCCCGTATCTGCTGAAATATTAATTCCGATGGATAACACCCAGACCAATCACCTGAAAGCTTATGGCATTGCTTTTGCCGGATTGAAAGAACATCTTGTCGGCAGGTGGCTGTTAAACTATCGGGGAGGCAGTTTTCTTTTTCCCGATTCGGGTAATTTAACAGCTCTCTGTAATATCCGGGGGGTTCGTTACGAGAATATATCCTCCTCTGCCATCGCGGCAATTTTAACAGAAATTCAGGCAAACAATATGGAAAGCATTGCTCTGGAAAAAGAACCTAAAATAGCGGTTTATATCCCTCCGAATGCTCTTCCCTGGGATGATGCTGTAACTATGGCTTTAGATTATGCCGAAATTGAATATGATCGGATTTGGGATGATGAGGTTTTGGCAGGTAAGCTTCCGGAATATGATTGGCTGCATTTGCACCATGAGGACTTTTCAGGTCAGTATGGCAAGTTCTATGGTTCCTATAGAAATACCAGTTGGTATCAGAATGATGTGCGCGTAAATGAAGCAATGGCAGCTAAACACGGTTTTGCCAAGGTTTGGCAATTGAAACATTCAGTAGCGGAAAAAATACGCAACTATGTAATAAACGGCGGTTTTATGTTCGCTATGTGTGCAGCTACGGATACTTATGATATTGCTTTAGCAGCCAAAGATGTAGATATTGTAGATGCTGCTATTGACGGTGATGGCATAGACCCCCAATATCAAAGTAAGCTGGATTTTTCCCGCACTTTTGCCTTTGAGAATTTTACTTTGCGACCCAATCCCTATGAATATGAATTTTCCGATATAGATGCCAGTGATTATTCCAGTTTACGAGGTCCCGAAGCAGATTATTTTCAGCTGTTTGATTTCAGTGCAAAGTATGATCCTGTGCCCACAATGCTTACTCAATGTCATACAAATGTAATTAACGGTTTTTTAGGGCAGACCACTTCCTTTTTTAAAGACAAAGTGAAGAAGAGTGTAATTATTTTGGCGGAAGTTCCTGGTCAGAACGAAGTTAAATATATTCATGGCAATGTTGGTAAAGGCACTTTCACTTTTTATGGCGGTCACGATCCTGAGGACTATCAGCATAAAGTAGGTGATCCGGAAACAATCCTGGAACTGCATAAGAATTCTCCCGGCTATCGTTTAATCCTGAATAATGTCCTTTTTCCTGCTGCGGAAAAGAAACAGCTGAAGACCTGATAGGGAATGAAGAAATTTTATCCTAACCTGCGCAGCGTGCAAATAAAAACGGGTATTTGGACTCTTATTATCTGCATTATCCTGGTTTTAGGTTATTTATGGCTAACCAGCCGTTTAGCTGTAAGCTCACAGTATGAACTGCAAATTGCCTTTCCGGATGTGATGGGTTTGGAAATTGGCGATAAAGTAATGTATCGCGGAATGGAAGTAGGCAGAATTAAAAGCATAGCTGCCAGCCAGGATAGGGTTATTGTTACTGTCAGCATCAAAAGTGAAATACTGCTGAAAGAAGGAACTAATTTTCAGGTAGCGGATAGCTCTTTGATGGGAGGAAAAGCACTAAACATCATTCCAGGAACAGGAACAGCACCTCTGAACCGAAAAATATTGCAGAGAGGCAGTTCTCCGGAAGGTATGATGGCTTTAATGAGTAAGGCATCAGCCGGTTTGGATGAATTGAAAGCTACTTTGCAAATCATAAATTCTCCCCGGGGGATAATGCAAAGCTCTCAAAAGTTACTGCAAAATGCCGATAATACAGTAACAGAAATTAGCGGCGCTGCTAAAGAGACAAAGCAGGAACTTGTTATTACTTTGAATAAGATTGAGCAGTTAACTTCTTCCCTGCAGGAAGTGGTAGCAGAAAATAAAGAACCCTTAAAACTTACTATTGCAGAAAGCAATTCCGCTCTTAACAATCTTTCCGGAACTTTGGATTCTTTAAGGATTTTGGCAAATAACCTGAATCGTTCTGCCAAAACTCTTACGGAGAGCGAAAGCACCGCCGGTTTATTGTTGAATGACAAGCAGTTATATGAAAAAATTGATGCTGCTACCGATAATCTTAATGCCCTGCTTAAAGATATTCAAGAAAACCCCCAAAAATACATTAAATTCAGCGTATTTTAGGATAGATAATGAAAAAACCGCTTAGCTGTTTGATAGTCCTTTGTTTGTTCTACGGCGCTTGTTTTGCCTATAGTTTTGGCCAAAATAAAGTTAATTATGCTCCTCAGGAGTTCTCCACAATTCAAACGATGCATTTTGATATCTATTTTCCGGCGGGGGAGGTTCAGTTTGGACGCACGGTAGCTTTAATGGCAGAGGATGTTTATTATTATATCAAGGCGGAATTTAAAGTTCCAATTTTAACCCGGATACCGATTGTCTTCTATAGCACCAAGACGGAATTTTTGAGCACTAACATCACCTACAATCTATTAACAGAAGGCATCGGCGGTTTTACCGAAAGTTTACATAATAGAGTTGTAGTTCCCTTTGATGGCAGTTATGCTGCTCTGGAAGAACTATTGGCGCATGAATTGACGCATGCCTATATCAATGCGATGGATAACCGCTATATGAATCCCAATTCAATGTTGAGGCCTACTTCTTTTCCTTTCTGGTTTTCTGAAGGGCTTCCGGAATATCTTTCGGTAGGCGGCGAAGATGACTATAATAATATGTATCTTTTGGATATGGTGATAAATAACAGCATTGGCAAATTAAGCAGAACCGATGGCTATTTGGCATACCGGATGGGTGAAAGTTTTTTAACCTTCATTGCTGAACAATGGGGAAGAGAAAAGGTCTCTGAGTATTTTTTCGCTATTCATGCAGCATATAACATAGACGAAGCAACCAAAAAGGTCTTCGGAATGGATTTTAACAATCTGGAATCGCGTTGGTTATTTCAATTGAAGCGGGATTACTATCCGCTTATCAATAATCACAGCATCCCGATGGAAAAATTTGAGCAGAGAACAGAGCATAAAAAAGACGGTTCTTACTTTAATTTGGCACCCCGTTTTTCTCCCGACGGCGAGCGTTATATATATTATTCCAATGCTGAAGGCAGATATAGTATTTGGTTAGCAGGAACTCAGGGATTAGCAGAACCACAATTGATTTTTAAAGGTGAGAAAAGCAGCCAGGCAGAGGAATTTTACTATTTGCGTTCAGCTCTATCCTGGTTTCCTGATAATCAAAGAATTGCTTTCGCAGTTAAAACCGCCACCGGTGATAAAATCCAGATTTTGAATGTGAACAGTAAAAAAATAGTGCAAACCATCAGCATTCCTGAACTGCAGGCAATTTACGAAACGGATGTTGCTCCCGATGGAGGGTCTCTTATTTTAGCAGGACAAAAGAATATGCAGGCAGACCTGTATCTTTATGAACTGCAAACAGAAAAGCTAACTCAATTAACCGATGACAGTTATGAAGATACCCATCCCCGGTTTTCTCCTGATGGAAAATACATTGCCTACGATAGTGAACGCCAAACAGAGCAGCGAGAAAATAACTACGGTTTGTTTGCTAACCTGAAGCGCGATATTTTTACCCTCAATCTTGAGACCGGAGAGATTGTGGAACGCACTTTTGAAAACTACGATTGCTTTAATCCTCTTTGGGCTGAGAACGGAAAGAAGCTTCTTTTCCTGTCCTATAAATATAACCTTGCCAATTATGAAGTTCTGGATTTGGAAACGGGACAGCGAGCTGAATTAACCAATTGCATTGCCGGTATTATGAATGGCGATATCAGCTTGGATGATAATTATCTGGTAATGAGTAACTACTTTGACGGTGCCTGGGATATCTATTTTGACGACAACCCATTGGATAATTTAGTTTATACGGAAAGCAGTCCGCCCCAAAGTTCGGAACGAGAAGACAACCTTTTTCAGGAGATAGACCTTAACCGGTTAAATTACTACGGTAAAAGGACAAAAGCACAGCGTCCGGAAAGAAATCAATTTGCACAACAAAATATTCGCCGTCCCCGTCTTTCCAATTTTGAAACGGATAATAGCGATACTTTGAAGTATGTTCCAGATTTTTCCTGGGATGATAAACCGGATTCAATTTCTGCTATCCCCCAAATAAATAAGTATAAAACCAAATTTGCTTTGGATAGTATCTGGGGCGGTTTGGCATATTCTTCCTACGCGGGAACCGTGGGAGCTTTAGACCTCAGTTTGAGTGATTTAATGGGCAATTACGGAATAGGCATCAGTTTGGGTATTTCAGGAAAAATTGAGGATAGCAATCTCTTTCTCTCCTTTTTGAACTTAAAACACAGAGCAGATTATGGAGTAGGGGTTTATAACTTTTATGACGAAACCCTTTACCGGTATTATGAAGCAAGCGACTACCATTACCTTCGCTTGCGAGAACGCGAATTGGGAATGCTGTTAATTTACCGGTATCCGTTCAGTCGTTTCTGGCGGATGGAATTTGACAGCCAATTATATTATGTAAATCAGAAATGGGACTATTTGCCTCCGGAAAATGTAGAAAACGAGAATTGGATTATGAATGTGGAAGAAGATACGGATACTGTTATAGCCCCGGGCATAGCTTTTGTTCACGATAATGCTCTTTATGGCTCTACAGGACCTATGATCGGCTGGCGGCTATATTATCTGATGAGGAAAAGTTTTGCTAAAAACGAATTCAATTATTATACTAATTATCTTGATCTGCGCAGCTACAACTATTTTGAAAAACGCTATTCTCTGGCTTGTCGTTTATGCGCAGGAATTAGTACCGGAGAATCACCTCAACTTTTTAATCTTGACGGTTTGTATGGTGTGCGGGCATTAAATGAAGATATAGACGGAGAGAAAATGATTTTGGGCTCTGCCGAATTGCGTTTTCCCTTCTTTGATTACATCAATCTGGCATTCCCCGTACCTTTGGAATTACGCAATATTCGGGGTAGCGTTTTTGCCGATATTGGAACTGCCTGGAATAAAAATTCCGAATTTAGGGGTGTGATTGACGGCAAACTAAACGATATCAAATTTGGCTATGGCTTCGGACCGCGTATTAACCTGGGTTATTTTGTTCTGAAACTGGATATTGCCTGGCTTACCGACCTTTCCCGTATTTCCAAACCTATGTATTATTTAAGCTTAACTGAGGATTTTTAAAATCAAATATAAAAATAAGGAGTTCATAATGAAGATTGACATCATCCGTAAAGTTCCCGAAGATATGGATTGCCTGATTATCTTCCAGGATGAAAATGGTCGTTTGGATAGCGTGGAGTTACTTCCACCGGAACTGGCTAAATTGATTCAGGCATATATCAAAAAGGAGGATTACCAATTTGCGTATGCGAGTTTGGCAAACTTCACTGTTATTAACGGAACGCAGAGGCAAAACATCATTCTTTTGGGTGGAGGCAATAAAAACGAACTTAATACCAATAAGGTTCGCCAGCTTTTAGGTTCTGCCATTCGTTTAGCAGGCAAGCTGAAGGCAAAACAAATCTTTCTGTTTCAAGGTTTTAACTGCCCTATTTCGGAAGTGGCTTTTGGACATGTATTGGCAGAAAGTGCTCTGATTGTTTCCTACAGGTTTAATAAATACCTCAGCAAAGGGAAAGACGATAGCGAAATAGAAGCTTTGCATTATATGTTCCTGTCCAAAAATACCCGCCATTTGAACAGAGGTATTGTGGAAGGACGTATCTATGCCGAAACAACTAATTATGCCAGAAATCTGGTTAATGAACCGGCTAATGTAATTACTCCCGAAACCCTTGCTGAAACAGCTAAACAGGCAGCGCTGCAATATGGGTTTTCAATTGATGTACATTCCCTGGATAAACTGAAACGCATCAAAATGGACGCCTTTTTAGCTGTGGGACGCGGTTCAGTTCATGAACCGAAACTTATTATTATGCGTCATTTGGGAAATCCTGACCACCATCAGGATACAATTGCTTTAATTGGCAAAGGCATCACTTTTGATAGCGGCGGCTATTGTATTAAAAGTGCCCAGGGAATGTCCAATATGAAAGACGATATGGGTGGTGCTGCAGCAGTTCTTGGAGCTATGAGTGCCATTGCCTCTATGAAACTGAAAGTTAATGTAATCGGCATCATTGCTGCCTGTGAAAATATGATTTCGGGAGATGCTTATCACGCTGGAGATGTTATTACTTCTATGAGCGGAAAAACTATTGAAGTAGTAAATACCGATGCTGAAGGACGCTTAACTTTATGTGATGCAATCCACTATGCCATAGAAAAAGAACACGCAGACCGCATTATTGATATTGCCACTTTAACAGGAGCAGCAGTTAGCGCTTTGGGAAATAGATATGCTGCTGTGCTAACTAATAACGAATCCTGGCTGGAACAATTGAAAAATGCTGCCGCTTTTACCGGCGAAAATATTTGGCAACTTCCCACTTGCGAAGAATATAAGGATCTGCTGAAATCCGAAATAGCCGATCTGAAAAATTCCGGAGGTCCCTTTGCCGGAGCTATTACCGCAGGTCTGTTCTTAAAAGAATTTGTTCAGGATAAACCCTGGCTGCACATTGATATTGCCGGAACTGCCTTTGTGGATAAGGAAACGGGAATTTTTCCTTTCGGTGCAACCGGATCCGGCGTCCGTTTGCTAACTACTTTACTAAAATATATGGAGTAAAATCACAATTCTTTACGGAAGAACGGCATCTTGTCGTTCTCTTGGGTAACCTCTGTTTGTTCGTTACAGGGTGCCTTTCTGTAAAGAAAGAGAGTGCAAAAGGAGGTTGACCGGGAGGTCAACCTTCAGGGAAAGGCATCCTCCGGCTCCACAAATCGGCAGAACGACATCTTGTCGTTCTCTTTGGTGACCCCTGTTTTTCCGTTACCGAGTTCCTTTCTGTAACGAACGAGAGTGCAAAAGGAGGTTGACCGGGAGGTCAACCTTCCGGAAAAGACATCCTCTGTCTCCACAAATCGGAAGAACGACATCCTGTCGTTCTCTTTGGTAACCTCTGTTTTTTCGTTACCGGATGCCTTTCTGTAAAGAAATAGAGTGCAAGAGGAGGTTGACCAGGAGGTCAACCTTCCGGAAAAGACATCCTCCGTCTCCACAAATCGGAAGAACAACATCCTGTCGTTCTCTTGGGGAATCCCTGTTTTGCCGTTACCGGGTGCCTTTCTGTAAAGAAATAGAGTGCAAGAGGAGGTTGACCGGGAGGTCAACCTTCCGGAAAGGCATCCTCCTGTTACCCTATTTTACATGGAAGTTATCCAAAAACTGCTGTAAAATTGCCGCTCGGGAAGGATGGCGAAGTTTCTTCAGTGCCTTATCTTCAATCTGGCGAATGCGTTCCCGGGTAACCTGAAAAATACTGCCCACTTCTTCCAGCGTTCTATGATAGCCGTCATCAATACCAAAACGGAGGCGAATAACTCTTTCTTCTCTTGGAGTTAATGTTTTCAGAACTTCATCCACCTGTTTTTTCAGGAGTGAGCGTTCTGCCATTCGTTCCGGAGAAATAATTGTCCTATCCTCAATAAAATCGCCCAGGATGCTATCTTCGCTATCGTGTCCGATGGGCTTATCCAAAGAGACAGGTTCTTTACTGATTGACATAATGTTCTTAATTTTTTCCACAGGGATATCCAGCACTTCGGAAATTTCTTCGGGGTAGGGTTCGCGCCCCAGTTTTTGCATCAGGCGTCTGCTGGTTCTGTTAATTTTATTGATGGATTCAATCATATGCACAGGAATGCGGATAGTTCTTGCCTGGTCAGCAATGGCTCTGGTAATTGCCTGACGAATCCACCAGGTAGCGTAAGTGCTGAATTTATAGCCCTTACGGTAATCATATTTTTCTACGGCGCGCATCAATCCTGTATTGCCTTCCTGAATAAGGTCTAAAAATTCCAGTCCGCGGTTATTATAGTGTTTAGCGATACTGATAACGAGACGGACATTAGCTTCAATCATTTCATTTTGGGCTTTTTCTTTATTGCGTTCGGCACGGTCAATTTCCCGCAGCAGGAAGATCAGTTCGGTGCCGGTCATTTTGGTTTCCAGTTCCACGCGCCGAATTTTGCGTCTGGCATTTTTAATTTTGCGTAAGGTCTCCACAAAGACATTGGGGTCAATTCCTGTTTCGTCCAGCACTTCCTGAAAGTCCTCATCGCTTTTTTTGGCACGGCGTCCATACATACATATTTCATCAATGGTATAGCGTTTGATGCGGGTTAAGTTATTGATGCTGTCATAGCTTTCTTCAATGCGTTCAACCAGAGAACGGATGCGGTAAACCATTCGTTTAATAAGTTTGTCGTTATAGGCGAGCTGCATAAAAGTATTCACAATCTGAGCCCGTAAATCATCAATTTCTTCTTGTCTGCTGGAAGTGCCGGTATCATCAAATTCGCAGTTATCCAGAATATTGCCTACTTTTTCAAATTTCTCTTCGTTATCCTTAAGGATTTCTTTGAATTTATCTATAATTTTGGCATCCTGGTTTTTATCTATCCAGGTGCTGATATCCACTTTGAAGATTTGGTCTAAACGCACCCTGCGTTCCCGGTAGCGATGCAGGAAATTATACATTTCCCGCAAAGTGCTGCCGCATTTGAACACATTTTGATTGATCATTTTTTGATAGGTCTCAATCTTTTTAGCAACCCGCACTTCGCCTTCTCTATCCAGCAGAGGAACCCGTCCCATTTCTCTTAAATACATTCTTACGGGGTCATCGTAATAGCGTTTGTTTTTGTATTTTTTAGTGGTTGCTGGTTTACGAATAGATGCTCCGCTTTTAGTAATGCGTTTTTCGGTTTCGTCAATAATTTCTATTCCATCCTGCGATAAATCAAAGATAATATCATCCACTTTATCCAGAAAGAAAGGGCTGGGGGGCAGAATATCGTTAATTTGCTTAAAGGTGATATAGCCGGATTCTTTCCCCAATTCCACCAGTTTTTTTAAACACTCGTTGTAAGTAATCATTTACACTCCTTGCAGGACCCTCTAATAGAGGACTTTGTTTACGACCTTCCTGGTCATTTGCCGATACTTAATAGCTAACTTTTCTTTCTCTTTGAGGAGTTCCAGATTATTGGGGTCTTTGCTTATGGCGCGGTCCATTTCCTCCAAGTCCCTTTGGATTTTACGGATGCGTAAGCCGGTGAGGCAATCTTCAAAGCGCATTTGCTGTAAATCCTCAAAAAGAAGTTCAGCTAAGCTTTCCTTTATTTCATTATTTTCAATATTATCAAGCAGGGCTTCCGGTTCCCAGGGTTCTGATTTTAGCTCTTCGTTAATCAGAAAATTATATACCTGGCGGTAGCGCTTATTATTAAAATAACTCAAATCCAGTTCACTGGCAAGTAATTTATACGATTCATAATCCCTTAGCGCAAAAATAAGAACATTCCGCTCTTCAAAGTTCTCATATTGAGGCGCAATTTGTTCACTGGATTCAGCAGCAACGGGAGAACTGCTGCGGCGTAATTTACTGGTTAAAGCTCCAACCGTAATTCCAAAGGCATCGGAGACCTCTTGCAGCAATAGTTCTTGTTTAATTCTATCCTTTAACACTCTTAAGGCATCCAAAATCAGTTCAATTCTCTCAGCGGTTGGCTGTTCCGGGCGCGGGTCAGTTGCCAGAAAACTAATTAAAGGAATGGCTTTATCCAAAACTTCCTGCATTGCCTTTTTGCCCTGTTTCAAGATTAGGGAATCAGGATCTTCTTCTGCAGGTAAACTGGCAATTAAAACTTCCATTCCTCTGCTTAAACATAAAAGTCCGGCTCTAACGGCTGCTTTAATTCCTGCGCTGTCACCATCATATAACATAATAACCCGATTGCAAAAACGAGTCAGTAAACCAATCTGGTCTTCCGTTAAAGCAGTTCCCAAGCTGGCAACGGAAGTTATAAACCCGTTTTCATAAAGACGCAGGAAATCAAAATAGCCCTCGCTAATGATAGCTGTTCCTGCTTTACTGATATTGTATTTGGTTTTAAATAAACCGTAGAGCTCTTTTCCTTTGGTGTATAATTCAGTTCCGGGGGAATTGATATATTTTCCTACCCCTTCTTTGGGTTCCGTAATCCTTCCCCCGAAGGCAATAACTTCCCCTAAACTATTATGAATAGGGAACATCAAGCGGTCTTTAAAGAGGTCTGTTAAACCACCGCTATAATTACCGAAAAGGCCTGTATCCTTGAGCAATGAAACACTGTAGCCCTCTTTCAACAGATGATTTAAAAGAGCTTTTTCACTGTTTAAAGCATATCCAAGTTGCAGTTCCTTAGCGGTTTCGGGAGAGATGGAACGCTTTTTCAGATACTCCAGCACCTCCTGTCCAAAATTAAAAAGTGAGGAAGTATAAAACTCTGCTGCACTTTTATACACGCTTAAGAGCTGTTCCCGCTTAGTATTTACAACCTTGGTTTTTTCATATTCCGGAACACTTATACCGGCACGCAAAGCCAGTTTCTTCACTGCTTCAATAAAGCTCAGCTTTTCAAAATCGGATACAAAACCAATTACATTGCCCGCTTTGCCACAGGCAAAACATTTAAATATCTGTTTGGGTTGGCTAACATATAGCGAAGGACGGGAGTCATTATGAAAAGGACATAAACCCCGATAGTTACTTCCCACCTTTTTCAAGGGGATGTAACCTTGAATAACATCAACGATGTCATTAGCACGACGAATTTGATCTATTAAGTTTTGATCCATTTTTCTCTCGGATAAACGACTTTTCCGTCGTTTAGAATTAAGTTAGGAGTTATTTGCCCTTGCATATCTTTGTTCCTTTTGATAGCTATTACAATGCAAAGGACTAATAACAACCTAAGCCAGCTAATTATATTATAATGTAATCCGGACATTTTTCCAGTAATATTTTAGAGGACGACACCGGACTGAAACTCCGCTTTTTAACGGAGGAACGAATTCCTCGTCGTTCATAAGTATCCGCGGGTAACTCATGGTTGACGAGGACGTCAACCCTCCGGAAGAACGACGTCCTCGTCGTTCAAAAGTATACTATTTTCCGGAGGAACGATATCCTCGTCGTTCAAAAGTATCCGCGGGTTACCTTCCGGAGGAACGACGTCCTCGTCGTTCAAAAGGATTCGCGGGTAACTTTCCGGAGGAACGAATTCCTCGTCGTTCATAAGTATCCGCGGCTTACACATAATTGACAAGAAGTCAACTTTCTACTTGGTTGACGAGGATGTCAACCCTCCAGGTGGTTGACGAGGACGTCAACCCTCCGTGTAGTTGACAAGATGTCAACCCTCCAGGTAGTTGACAAGATGTCAACTTTCCGGTTACAAAGTTACAACGGTAACTCCAGTTCCGCCTTCATTGTAAGCCGGGGTTCCAATGCTAATCACTATTTTCTTCTTTTTCAGATAGTCCCGAACTTTAGTTCTAAGAGCACCGGTTCCTTTTCCGTGCACGATTCTTAAACTATGCAATCCAGCCAGAGCTGCATTATCCAGAAATTCATCAATTAAGGGTTTTGCCTCATCAAAGGTAAGGCCTATTATATTTAGTTCAAATTTTGCCGTCGGAACAATGTTGGTTTTAATTCGGGGTTCATTTTTCGTTTCGCTATCCAATATTTTAACTGAATAAAGAGTAGTTACCGGTGTTTTAAAAGTAATGCCGTTCATATCCACTTTGGCAGATTCCCCTTCAATAGTCAGGATAATGGCTTCGGCATCAAAATTGGAAAGCCAGACCTTCATTCCAGGTTGCGGATTCTTTAAGGGCAATTGATTGGCGGGAATATTCTCGTCAAGTTCTTTTTGAATCTCGGCAGTTTTGGTCTCTACAATGTTCAATTTATGTTCCGAAAAGACCTTGCGTTCCTGTTTAGACAAAGTTTTCAGTTCTGCCAGCTCTTTTTGATAAATCTTTTGTTGAGCAATCAATTCTTCCTGCATATCCTGCAAGTGTTTTTGACGGCGCACTTTTATTTCTTTTTCCCAGTCCTCTTCTTTTTTTTCCAGTTCCTGCAATTTTGTTTCCAGCAAACGGTTTTTGAGTTCGTTTTGGTAGCTGGAAACGCTGTATTTCTTTTTTTCTTCCTGCATTTTTTGCAGCAATTCAGTAAACTGGACATTTTGGTTGCCTGCCAGTTCTTTTGCTCTTTCTATCAAAGCAGGGTCAATTCCCAGAGAAGCAGCAACTTCAATGGCAAAGCTATCTCCTGGAAAACCCGGAATAAATTTAAAAGTGGGTTGCAGGTTTTTAGTATCAAATTGCATTGAAGCATTAAGGCACAGGGGATGTTGCTCAGCAAATATTTTCAGAACAGTATAGTGAGTTGTAACGATTGTAGGGCAGCCAAGAGCCAAAAACTTTTCCAGAATTGCCTGTGCTAAAGCAGAACCTTGTTGAGGATCGGTGGCAGCTCCAATTTCATCAACTAAAATTAGCGTATCGGAATTGGCGGAATTCAGCATTTTACCTATTTTTTCCAGATGAGCGGAAAAAGTGGAAAGCGCATTTTCAATGGATTGATCGTCACCAATATCGGCAAAAACATTACTGAATAAGCCAATTTCACTATCAGCATCAGCAGGAACAGGAAGTCCCGATAGAGCCATCAAAGTAATCAAACCTACCGCTTTCAGCAGAACTGTCTTTCCTCCTGTATTGGGACCGCTTAAGATAATAATTTTTTTCTCTTCGTCCAGTTCCAAATCAAAAGGGATTACTTTTTTGATATTTCCGATGCGTGAAATTAAGAGCGGATGTCTTGCCGCTTTTAGTTTCAAACAAGGACGGGAAAGCATTATCGGGGTTTTTGCCTTAAATGTATTGCAGAGGCGTCCACAGGCAAAACGGAAATCCAGCCAAGCCAGAATTTTTTGATTGCGTAAAAGTCCTTTCTTTTCCGCTTTGATAGCGTAAGTATAGACACTGAAGATCCGATAAATTTCCTGTTTTTCCTGCTGAAAAATAAGCTGGAGTTCATTATTGAGAGGAACTACAGCCAGCGGTTCTACAAAGACAGTGGATTTGCTGGCAGAATGGCTTTGAACGATTCCATTAACGAAAGGAACGGCACTTTCTTTTACGGGCAGAACATAACGGTCTTCTCTTTGAGTAACATATTTATCTTGCAGGTAGTGTTCTAAATTACTGTCAGAAAGCAATGCCTGCATCGTTTTTTGAATTTGCATCCGTAAAGAATTAGCTCTTTTGCGGATAGATGCCAGTTCCGGGGATGCCGTATCCAAAATTTCCCCTTCGTTATCAAAAATCTCTAAAAACCTGATATTGAGAGGGGAGAAAGAAGTTAATTTCTTTAAATATGTTGTTACTTCTGAATATTCCTCCCAAAGTTCGGGTTTAGCTAAAATTTCCGCAGCAAGAGTGTTATTAGCATATACGGCAGCAAATTCCTCATAACCGAAAAGGGAATTTTGGCTGTCTTCAAAAAGCGGTGACAAGTTCGTTAAGCCACTAAAATCATAATCAACACCCCGCAAAAGTTGTTCCTGAATTTCAGCTACCAGTTTCTGGGATTTTTTAATTTCCGCTAAATCAGTAAGCGGTTGTAAAAATGATACTTGTGTTTTACCTAAACTGCTATGGCAGCGGTTACTGATTTGAGCAACAAGAGTTTCAAATTCTAAATCGGGATTATGATAGGACATAGAAATGATAGTTAATCTCGTGAGAGTTAACATCGTAAGAGTTAACCCTGCGATTTTTAATGCATTGAGAGTATTTTACGAGAGGTGTAATAGTTATATCGTTAGTAACAACTCCTGCTCTTATTTTGCACCCAAAATTATTCCGCTGCATCACTTTTCACCTTTCACCCTTCACTGTTCACCTTTCACCCTTCACTGTTCACCGTTCACTGTTCACCGTTCACTGTTTTTTTCTTCATCATCAAAGGGCAGTTTGGGCATTTTAATCAGTTTCATTCTTTCGGTTAAATTCAGCTTGGTAAAGATTTCTTCCTTCACAAGATTCACACCTGCATAAACACGATGTTTTTCACCATTTTTAAGCGGAGTTGAAAGGTTGGGCATAAAATCCAGAATAACCATCAATATAATAACTACCATTAAACCGTTAATAACTCCCAAAACGGCACCCAGAAAGCGGTTTAAATTAGATAGTTTTAATGCCCGCAGGAATCTTTCCAGAATATAGATAACGATGCGCACTATCACAACTATCAACACAATAATCAGGATAACCGAGACCGTTGTTGCCAACCACTTGGCAAAATGAAACTTGAATATTAAACTCTGCTGAATTAGCGGATAGTAATGTCCCACCAGAAAAAATGTTAAAATGTAACCGGCAAGCTGGACGATGTTTGCCAGCAAACCTTTGCGCCAGCCAAAAAAGGTGAATAAAACCAGGACGGCAAGAATGATCCAATCAATAATTCCCATTCTTTTCTCCGCTTAAAAAAGCATACAGGGAACAGATGTCCCTGTAGCTTAAGTTCTTGTGATTAAATTAGTTCCCTGATATACAGGAGCCCTATTTCAAATAGCGTTGCATCCGCCGTTGCATTTTCAGCATTTTACGGCTGGCAATATTTGCTTCGCGTTTTTTTCGGACGCTGGGCTTTTCGTATGCTTGATTCTTTTTTATCTCTGAAAGAATAGCTGCCTTTTCGCATTTTTTCTTGAAGCGCTTGAGCAGAATATCAAAGCTTTCATTTTCTCTTGCTACAACTGTAGGCAAACAAATCACCACCTTTATTTTATAATTTAACTAATGCCATAATTTTGAAGCATAGTTAGCTGTCAAGCGAGAAATGTAATTAACTCCGATACTTCCATTTTTAAAACAGGGTAGTATTAACTTTTTGCTCTTTAAATTTTGTTTTAACTCTAAACCGAGCTTCAGCTTTAACAGGACCGGACAAAAGATAAATATTCTGTTACCTCTGTATTTCGTTGCAACCACAGAAGAATCGGTTTAGAGTCAAAACAAACAGAGTCAAAACCAACAGCTTGTTTTGACTTACAATTTTGCCACTGCCTTCTCTGAAACCACATCCCACACATTGAGAACACTAACAACCGCGCTACAACTGGTCTCCTCATTTCAAAATTGTGAGTTAAAACAAGAATAAAGCTATAAAACACTATTCGCAGCAATTACTTATTTTCATCCCCAAGATATTCATTTATCAGTTCCTGTTTTTTTGCGTTATGCCGCGGATGAGATTCCCGTATCGTTCCCATATCGCGATACGAGAACGATACGGGAGTCATATCGGAGGGTTATTGAGAAAATTTCGGGATTTCTTAAGAGACGAAAAATAGTGAGTTTGCTAATTGACTGCCGTATATTGAGATAGCATATTATTTCGGGAAATAAAGAAGGTGCCTATCCTTTTTTTTAATTCATTTGTGGTTGGGGATTATATTGTTGTCCGATTTCGGGTTAGTTTGGGTTATCGTTTTGCGGGATTGTTATTCTATACCGTGTAAAGAGAGGGTGATTGATTGTTCGGTTGTAAGGGTGCTTGCTTTCTGTTTTAACTCACAATTTTTCGGTTTGGAAACCAGTCGTAGAGCGGTTGTAAGTGAACAAAAGATATGAGGGTGTGGTTTCATTGAAGGCAGGTGAAAATTGTAAGTCAAAACCTACCACCGCTTGCTTTTTGTTTTAACTCACAATTTTTCGGTTTGGAAACCAGTTGTAGAGCGGTTGTAAGTGAACAAAAGATATGGGGGTGTGGTTTCATTGAAGGCAGGTGAAAATTGTAAGTCCAAACTTCGGCGGGCAAAGAGTGTAGGGCAATGTGTTTTTCAGCTAATTTTGGATCTCAATCCGCTATACTTTCTGAACTTTATAAGCATTGTTTCTTTTACTACTTTCCGCGAAGGCAGGCAGAATTAGTTTCAGAACTAATAAGAAAACATTTTGCTTGACCTGTAAAGCGGATTTGATAAAAGAACAACAGGTGTGACAAGGGGGAAATAATGAAGCCATACAGCAAGTTACTACCGGGGATTGTGGAATGGACATTACAGCAGGGAAAAGACGAGAAGGTCTCTGCCGGTTTTGGTTGTGGCTATCTTTTCCTGGATGTATGCGGTTTTACTAAATTAACGGAAAGTGCTTCTGCCAAAGGACATTACGGGGTAGAGATTATTACCAACCTCTTAAATCAGTATTTTGACCTTTTAAATGAAAAGATAATGCAATTTGGCGGGCAGATTATTAAATTTGAAGGTGATGCCGTTTTAGCCGCCTTTCCCTGTGCCGAGGAAACTTGTTTCTGTCAAATGCAGGACTGTTTACAGGCATTTAACCGGGAGCTGCAGGAATTGAATCTGCGCCTGAAAGATAAGTATGGTAGTAACCTTGCCTATCACAGCAGTATGGGTTATGGAATATCCCAAGTGATAATTTTGGGCAAACCGAATTGGCATCAGGATTATTTTGTCTATAGCCCGGTGATGGTTCCTCTTTATACTGTTTTTGAAGAAGCGGGAAGCAATGAATGCCTGGCAGTTGAATATGTTCCGGAACAAAATTTAGCAGCTAACCTAAAGCCGGAGGAAATTCCGCAACAGGCGGAGCTTGTTTATGAAGCGGATTTTTTTCCTCCGGAAATTACGCAGCGTATTGCTTCCGTCTCCTTCAGCGGTGAACTGCGCAATGCTGCTATTCTTTTTATTGGAGTGGAGGCGGCAAAATATATCCGGCAGGGTGATTACGAAACGATTAACAGTTACTATTGTGCTGTTCAGGACATCGTTTACCGTTTGGAAGGGATGATCAATAAAATTGATTATACCGATAAGGGCTTAATTTTACTGATTAGTTTCGGTATTTTACAAACTCATATAGATGATATTGAGCGGGCTATTATCTGCGCCAATTTGATCAATAACATAGAAAGTCCCTTAAAAGCTAAAATCGGGCTTACCTACAGCAATCTTTATGCCGGAGTTTTAGGAGGCAAAAGACGCGGTGAATATGGCATCATCGGCAACGGAGTGAATGTTGCAGCGCGGTTAATGACAGCGGCAGAATATGGTCAGATTGTTTTTACAGAAGATATTCTTTTCAGTGCTCAGAGTCGTTTTGAAGTGCAATTTCTGCGTAAAGAAACGGTGAAAGGGATAAAAGAAGAACTGTCCTTTTATCGCATCGTGCGGGAATTGCCCGAATTTTTAAATAGTTATCAAAGGCAGTATCAAGATAAAGAGCAGGTTAGCTATCAAGCTGTGACGGCAGATATCATTAAAAAGATTGAGGAAAAGAAAATAAATCAGGTGTTAATTGCCGGAGAACACGGCACGGGAAAATCCTTTCTCAGCTGGCAGATTTTAAGCCGGTTCTATGCTGCAGACCAAAAAATAGCAATCCTCGTTTTAGATGAATTCAACCGTCACGATCCTTTAATTCTCCACAGAAAGTTTATCAGCAACGCAATGGAGCTTAGTGATCCTTTGGCAGAACCGGAAAAATTGAAAGCATATATTAGGGAAACATTGGAAGAACGCGATGCTGAGATTCTTTTTAGCGCCTTAGGTTTGCAAAATCAGAGCACAGCCATAACTGACGACAGCGGAAAAAAGATAGACCTGTTACTTAGTTCTTTGCAAAATTCCCTTAACCGGCTGATGCAAAATTATGACCTTGTTTTGTTGGATAACATTCAATGGCTGGATGATTTATCGGTTCAAATTTTGCAAAAACGCCTGGAAGAGGAAAGCATTAAACCTCAGACCCTAATTTTAACCACAACCGAAATGCCTGCCGTTTATCAGGCAAAAGCAAATGCTAAAACGGTTTTTTTGCAGCTGCAGAACTTAACTCAGGATGAGGTCTTTATGCTGATTCGTTCCCAAATTCCCAATATTACTTTTCAGGCATTGGATTATTTATACAATTTGGCGGGAGGGAATCCGCGTTTCATCATTGAACTCTGCGCTCAGATACTGTCTCATTTTTCCGATCCCGATATGCTGATAACGGAATCCAATATCCGGGAGATACAAAATAAAGGTCTTCTGCCTTACAGTGTGGAAAATCTGTTTATGATTAAATATGAATCGTTAAGCCGGGAAGCCAAGGAGATATTAAAAAAGGCATCTATCATCGGTAAGGGTTTCACCTTGAATGAGATTTTTGAAACTCATAGCGGAATTAGCCAAAGTGAAATAATGCCGGTGATATCGGAACTGCAAAATAACGAAATTATAGATATAACAACACTATCTCCGGAAGTGCAATATCTTTTTAATAATGCCTTAATGCGGCAAGCAGTTTATTCCACTATTTTACTGGGAGAAAAAGTTTCGCTGCACAATCGCATTGCCTCTTTTTATGAAGAAAAATACGGAACCCTGGCAATTCGTCACAGTGAATTGCTTGCCTATCATTATCACTTGGGTGAAAATGCAGAAAAAGCGCTTTATTATGCTATGCTGGCTGCCAATCAAAATCAGAAAATATCTAACCACAGCGAGGCAATTTACTATTATCAAATAGCCCTGCAACACTCAACCGACCTTGCTGAAAAAATAGATATTGTGCTTAGTATTGTGGATTCACAGCTCTATTTGGGGGATGTGGATGTGGCAAAAGAAAACCTGGATACTATCAATCCGGCGGATATTTCTGATTGGGAACTCCTGAATAAGTATCACTTTCTACGCTGCAGAATCTATTACCTGAACGGAGATTATGAAAGCGTTCTCAATTATCTGAAAAATGTAACCGACTTTACCGGTAAATATGGAGAACAAATAAATGTGTATCAATTGGATTGCCTCTATCGTTTATACCGGATAGAAGAATTTTCCGCTTTGCTGAAGAACTTGGAAAGAGAATTTCAAAAACAGGCGGCAAACACTTTGCAGATTAAAGCTAAAAATCCTTCTCTGGCAACATTGCTTTCCCGCTATCAGCAAATTTCGGAAGAGCAAATTACAGAAGAACAAAAACGCTATCTTTATCTGTTATTAAAGCTGGAAGCTATATCAGCAAATCATTTATTGAATACGGGACATTATCAGAATGCGCTAAAATCACTGCTTTTTCAATATGACCTGGCAAAAGCCCTGAAAGATGATCTCTCTTTACGCATTGCCAGCAGCGGATTGGGAATCGTGCACACCCGGATGGGAAATTTGGATGCAGCCCATAAAGCTTATGTGGAAGCCATTAATATTGCCGATAAAATTAATGACCGTTTTGGTTTTGCCAAAGTGCTTTCCGATATGGCAACTTTAAATAGGCGGATGGGAAAACACCAGGAGGCATTAGACCATTTTCACCGGAGCTTGAAAATCTTTGAATCCCTGGGCAATCTTGTTTTCCAAAGTGTTGTTTTACATGGCATAGGAGATGTCTATTTACAGGATGCCAACTATCCTGAAGCGCTAAAATACTTTCGGAAGGCACTTAAAATTGCCCGCCAATGTAAAGACCTCTTTGGCATTTCCTTTGAACAGGATTCCATTGGCGATATTTTATTTAGTACCGGAAAAATAGACGAAGCTAAAGCACTATATATTAAAAACTTGAAATTGCAGAAAAAAATAGGCGATAACGAAGGTATAGCTCATACTTACGGGAACCTGGGTAATGTTGCCAGAAAAGAAAATAACCTGCCTCTGGCGATTGAATATTATACCCAAAATATCCAACTTACTTCTGAAGTTGGAGATAAAGAAGGCACCGGTAAGGGCTATTTTAATCTTGCGTTAATCTATGAAGACCTGAATGAAAAAGAAAAGGTAGTGGAATTACTGAATAAAGCTCTAAAATGCTTCCAGCAGGCAGGTTCGGCAAACCTTATTCAACTAACTGCCAAACACCTGCAGGAAGTTCTTCAGGGCAAAGAAGAAGAGGAAAGTAAAAAGTGAAAGAGAAAAAAGAGATTGAATTGAGGGTTGAGAATTAACTAAGCGAGATGGCGAGATGGCGAGATGGCGAGATGGAAAGAGAGAGATAGCGATATAGATTTTTTTACAAAGAGAAAAAGAGAAAAAGAGAAAAAGAGATTGAATTGAGAATGGAGAATGAATTAAGCGAGATGGTGAGATGGCGAGATAGGATTTTTTTAGCCACCGAGGACACCGAAGACACCGAAAGGTTTTTTTACAAAGAGAAAAAGAGAATGAATTGAGAATGAACGGTGAAGGGTGAACGGAAAACTTGGATGTTCATATCATTTATAGAAGCATATTCAAGTTTACAAATCCCAAAAATCCCTATAATCCTGTTCATCCCAGGCCTATTATTTCTCTCAGCCCTCGGCTCTCAGCCCTCGGCTCTCTGCCCTCCGCCATCTGCCCTTCGGAAAATTACTTCAGAAGCAACATCTTGCGGGTTTGTACTTTGCCTTCAGCACTTAAGGAATAAAAATAAACTCCATTACCAACGGTGCGATCGGCATAATCTTTTCCATTCCACACATAGCGGTAATCGCCTTTTGCCAAATCCTCGTTTACCAGTGTCTTAATTTCCTGTCCCCGCAGATTGTATATCTTCAAAATTGCTCTGCCGCTTTTTGCTAAGGTGAAACTGAGAGTGGTTTCAGGATTAAAAGGATTGGGATAATTTTTATAGAGCAGAGTAATCGGAACAATGGCATTATTGGGATCGGAAACATCCACAGCCGTTCCGCTAACAATTAAAATGTTATCCAGTGTCCACCCCGGATCGGTTAAATCAATATCATTGGAGGAATCAGTTAAGCGAAAACGAAAATAGACCGCTTGACCGGTATAATCTGCTAAAGAAACAAATTCCTTTCTAAAAGTATCCCACTGCCCCGATTTAGTCCAAATTTCCTGCCACTGTTCATTGTCCAGAGAAACCTCAATGCGGCAAGGGTCATAATTCCATTCTGTATATAGATGGGAATCGAAAATTAGCCAGGTGTTATTGGTTGCGGGAATCAGTATAGGGTTGATGGTCTTAATCCAAACATCGCAGTTTATAGCGTAAAAACCGTTTCCCCCAATGCTATCTGTGATGGCATATCCATTAGCGGCAATCTGATTTTGCACTTTCCAAGGTCCGTTAATTTCCCAGGCAGAGCTTCCGTTTTCCCAGTCCTCAGTGAAAACAGTAGTTGAGGCACTAAGGTTAAACTCCAAATGATTATGCCCTGCTGCCAGATTTACGGTTCCGATATAAGGTGTATAACCCGAAGCATAAATCTGGACAGGATATTCTCCCGCGTAAGTATTCAGGTTGGCAAAACCGTTTACCCAAAGAGTATCAGGAAAAACATCACCGATAATAACTCTGGCAGAAAGAGGTTCTGCACCGCTACGAACTCCAATTCTTAAAGTAGCCGCAGGTTTTGGCTCAAGATTTATCTGAATGGGAGTCCAGTTACCGTTATTAACTATCTGATTATTGATAACCTTATCGTAATAACCCTTTTTCCGGGCTATAACGGTGTAAGAACCACTGGCAATAGGACGATAGAATTTGCCTGTTTGGGCAAAAGAAGTTCTGGGACGAAACCAGGGAGCGCTGTGTTGCTGAATAATGATTTCTGCCTCTACAGGAACGCCATTGGCAGTAACTGTTCCCGTAAGCATAGAAGAAGAAGGAACTGCCGAACTAATCATTAAAGCCCGGTTAATCAACCAGCGAACTCCATTGCTGCAACGCTGCACGGTTCCAACCATAACTGTAGAATCCGGTTGAATATCTCTGGTTCCACATTCTACTAAAAGAGCGATTGTACCATATTGCTGATACAGCCAATCGTGAAAGGCACCCTGACGACTCAAATTAGGGTATGCCTGATAAGTTCCCGTGCCATCCTGTTTGAGAATTTGAGAAGCAAAACCTGTAGCAATAGAGGCAGTAAAATTCAGGTCGGGACTGGGACGAACATTTTTCCAGTTAAAAGGATAGTAAAGCTTTTCCGATAAACCACCTCCGCGCGAAGAATGCCAGCAGACCGCATAGATAAATTTGTATTGCTCGCAAAGCTGCTGAAATCCAATTATTTCACTTTCACTCATTGATGCAGGACCGCGATAATAATCAAAAACTTCATCTCCCACCGGACAATAAAGAGTATCACCATGCACCCAGTTAAAGGCAAAATTGCGGTTTATATCTACACCGTCAATATCCCTACCGGTTACCGGATTAAAATCAAAAATGCCGTTGTTATTGTTATCCCTTTTATTCTTACGGTAGGAAACATCCAGATTTGCTGTTACTACATTATGCCCTTCAGGATTGAGAGTAGGAATAAACCACAGGTCAAGCTGGGCAATCCATTGCCAATAAGGGTATTGATTATGATTAGTTAAAATTTCGGCAATATTAGCCATCGTGGTTTGCACTCCCAAAACTTCTTCCGCATGAACTTGACCGGTAAAAAGCAAAGCTGGCTCATCTTCATTCACTTCCACATTATCTGATATCCTCATTGCGTAAATCGGAATATGCTCCTGTTGAGAATAACCGATAGTATAAAGTTTGGCTATTTCTGGATATGCCTGTTCATAACTTTGCAATAAAGTGTAAATCTGATTATAAGTATAATAACAGGTAGGCAGAGTAGCACTTAATAATGCAGGTAATAACAGGATGCTGTATAATATCGTGTAAAACGCAATCTTCATTGTAACTTCCTTCGTGTATTTGGGGCTCGCTAAAGCACCCCTATTTTTTTAGCAGAGGAACAGCGTCCTCCAACTATACAGTATAAAGCAATTTTCAGACCAAACAAGGAATACAGAATAAATCCCTCAACCCTCCCTGACTTTTTATATTGACATAATTTAGCCAGCCAAATTTATGGTTATTCGTATTGTTTTATAAACAAGGAGAAGAAGATAAATGAAGAAAGGAATTCATCCCAAATACGATATGGTTACAGTAACCTGTGCCTGTGGAAATACATTTCAAACCCGGAGCACAAAAGATAAATTGCAAGTAGAAATTTGCAATGCTTGCCATCCATTCTATACAGGAAAGCAGAAGATTATTGATACAGCCGGTAGGGTAGAGAAATTTAACAAGAAATATAACCTTAAACAAGATAATTAGGGTTTTACACCCGATTTACGCCATTTTATCCGTTTTCAGAAGTCGGAGAAATGGCGTTTTTCTATCTTAGGAGAAAAATGCAGGAAAAGAAAGAAATAAGTGTTGGCGGGCAAGCAGTTATAGAAGGGGTAATGATGCGCGGTCCGGAAAAACTGGCAACCGCCATACGGAGAAAAGATGGCAGGATAGAACTTCTGCAGACCTCGTTCATCAGTATCACGCAAAAGAAGAAATTCCTCGGTTTACCAATAATCCGGGGTTTCATCTCGTTGATTGAGATGATGATAATTGGAATAAAGACCCTCACCTTTTCTGCTAATCGTTTTGAACTGGATTTGCTGGCGGAAGAAGCAAGCCAAGGCAAAAAAGTGAAAAAACACAGTAAGACCGCAGAAAATACGGCAAATATTATCAGTTACATTGTAGCTTTCGGTTTAGCTTTTTTGCTTTTCGGCTGGTTACCTTATAAGCTTGCGGACTGGATGCATCTTGCCCGCAAGGATGTTTTATTTAATCTTTTTGCGGGAGCTATCAGGATTGTCTTTTTTGTGCTCTATGTTTATCTGATTTCCCTGATGAAGGATATAAAACGCCTTTTTCGCTATCATGGGGCGGAGCATAAAAATGTGAATGCTTATGAACATAATTGTCCTTTGGAAATTGAGAAGATACAGAATTGGTCAACAATTCATCCCCGTTGTGGCACCAGTTTCATCTTTTTTGTCCTCTTAATCAGCATTCTTATATTTTCTATTGTAGATACTTTGGTTTCGGCTTATATATTACATTCCCCTGTGCCGGTTTATTTGCGTTTGGGTTATCATATCTTATTGCTTCCTCTCATCTCAGGCGTTTCTTATGAAGTGCTGAAATTTTCCGGTAAAAATCTGAATCATCCTGTAGTAAAACTGTTAACCGTTCCCGGAATGGCTTTACAGCATATTACTACCCAGCCCCCGGATAACGAGATGATAGAAATTGGTTTGGTAGCAATGAAAGCTGCTCTGGATATGGATTTAAGTGAACATAATGTAACTATAGTAGAGGAATAAAAACACCTTGCTACCCACAGAAAAACTGGAAAACCAGGAAAAAGAACTGCAGGAATTGCAGGAACAAATAAGCAATCCTGCCATTATTAGCGATGCCAAAAAATATCGGGATTGTTTAAGACGCTTTAAAGAACTTAAAGAAATTAATACCGTTTGGAAACAATATCAGAAGCTGGAAAAACACCTGGCGGAAGTTAAAGAACTGGAGAAAACGGAAAACGACCCGGAAATGCTTGCTCTAATTAAAGAAGAGGATACCTCTTTACAGCAACAGCTGGAGCAGGTAGAACTGAAACTGAGGGATTTGCTTATTCCTTCTGATCCCAACGATTCCAAAAATGCCATTATTGAAATCCGTGCCGGAACAGGAGGGGAAGAAGCAGCTCTTTTTGTTGCCGATTTATTTAGAATGTATAGCCACTTTGCGGAATTGAAAGGTTGGAAATTGGAAGTGATTTCAATGAACGAAACAGAACTTGGCGGCTACAAGGAAATCGTTTTTCAGCTTAGCGGTAAAGATGTCTATTCCCTGATGCGTTTTGAAAGTGGCGTGCATAGAGTGCAGCGTATTCCGGTAACTGAATCCTCGGGTAGAATTCATACTTCGGCAGTTACGGTTGCCGTTTTACCGGAAGCGGAAGATATAGATATAGACATTCAGGATAGTGATTTACGCATAGATGTTTACAGAAGCACAGGGCATGGCGGACAGAGTGTAAATACAACCGATTCTGCGGTTAGAATAACGCATTTGCCAACCGGAATCGTAGTTACCTGTCAGGACGAAAAATCCCAAATCAAAAACAAAGCCAAGGCGTTGAAGGTTTTGCGCAGTCGTTTACTGGATGCCGAAATAAGCCGTCAGGAACAGGAAATTGCCACAGCGCGCAAAGCACAGGTTTCTACAGGTGATCGCAGTGCTAAAATCAGAACCTACAATTTTCCTCAATCCAGGGTTACAGACCATAGAATTAACTTGACAAGCTACAGTTTAGATTCCTTTTTGGCAGGAAATATTGAAGAGTTTATTCAGGCATTACGCATTGCCTGGAGAAACGAAAAGGTGAACACATAAATGACTTTGGCTCAGATTGTTCTGATCCTGGTAGTAATCCTTTTTTTTCTGCTGTTATGTTTTTTATTTGCCGGTTTGGAAACAGGTATGCTTTCCATAGACCAAATCAAACTGGAGCAGGAGGCAAAAAAGAGTAAAAGCAAAGCAGCCATTTTACAGTTTGTGCGTCAGCCCGATAAATTTTTAGGCACTACTTTAATTGGCAATAACATCTCCAATGTAATAATGGCTTCGCTTTCCACCTATTTGGTTAATCGTCTTCTTTCTCCTGTTTTTGATGCGCGTTACACTTCTCTGGTGGTGGGGATAGTAGTTCTGATATTTGGAGAGATAGCTCCCAAAGCCATTTTTCGGGATAATGCCGAAACTCTTATACCTTTATTATTTCCTTTATTGCAGTTTTTCTATTATTTACTTAAGCCCTTTGTAATGATTGTTACTTGGTTGAATAACTTCCTGCGCAAACTGCTGAAACTGGAAGAGGGTTATCAGTATGATTATTTAACCAAAGATGACCTTTCTTTTTTGCTTTCCGAGGCAGCTAACGGAGCAACGGAAGATAACCAGATGGAAATGATTGAAGACGCATTGGATTTTACTGAATTGGATGCCGGAAATGTTATGGTTCCGCGCACGGATATAATTGCCGTTCAAGAAAAGACCCCTCTTTCAGAAGTAATCAATCTTGCCCGTAAAGAGGGTTTTACCCGCTATCCAGTTTACCGCAATAATATTGATGATATAATCGGGATTTTAATTATTTTTGATATCCTGAAGAAGGATTGCACTCCCGAAATGACGGCTGGCGATATTATTCACGAGCCGCTTTTTGTGCCTGAAAATGTAGATTTGGATGTGCTTTTGAAAGAAATGCAAACCAAACAGCGCAGTATGGCTATTATTGTTGATTCTTTCGGAGGGACGGCAGGAATTGTAACTATGGAAGATATTCTGGAAGAAATCGTGGGGGATATTGAAGATGAATATGATACCGACGAAGATGAAAATGCTGTTCAAAAGGTTGGACTTAATACCTGGCTGGTAGCCGGGGATACCGAAATTGATAAACTGGCTGATGATTATGGCATTGAACTTCCCGAAGGCGACTATGAAACGATAGCTGGTTTAATTTTAGACCGCCTGGAAAAAATTCCTCATCAGGGACAGGTTATCAGCATTCCGCCTTATAATATACAGGTTTTGCAAACCACTTCCAGGCAGATTATCAAAGTTAAAATACATAAAACTACAAAAATAGAGGTTAAAGAATGAAACTGATGGAATGTGTTCCTAATTTCAGTGAAGGAAAAGACAATGCTATTCTGGATGCCATTGCGAGCGCTATTAAAAGTGTGAAAGGGGTTGTTTTACTGGATATGGACCCCGGTGCCGATACCAATAGAACTGTTTTTACCCTTGCGGGAGAACCGGAAGCAGTTGTAGAGGCAGCTTTTCAGGCAATTAAAAAAGCAGCGGAACTAATTGATATGAGTAAACATAAGGGAGCTCATCCCAGAATGGGAGCAACGGATGTTTGTCCTTTTATTCCTATTTCAGAAATGACGATGGATGAATGTGTGGAATATGCTAAAAAATTAGGAAAAAGAGTTGGCGAGGAACTTGGCATACCTGTTTACTTATATGAATATGCAGCCACCAAAGAGGAATGGAAAAACCTGGCTAATATCCGTAGCGGTGAATATGAAGCATTATCGGAAAAAGCAAAAGACCCTTATTGGAAACCCGATTTCGGACCCCATACCTTCAACGCCAAAAGCGGTGCTACAGCCATTGGAGCCAGAGAATTTTTGATTGCCTATAACATTAACCTCAACACGCGGGATAAAAAGAAGGCAAGTGATATTGCCCAAATAATTAGAGAAAGCGGAAGACCTGCCAGAGATAAAAACGGTAAGCTGCTGAAAGATGAAAACGGTAAACCGGTTAATATTCCCGGTTTATTTTCCCATTGCAAAGCAGTGGGCTGGTTTATTGAAAGTTACGACCGGGCTCAAATAAGCATCAATCTTACAAATTATAAAGTAACCCCTCCGCAACTGGTTTTAGAAAAAGTAAGGGAACTGGCATCTGAAATGGGTATGCAAGTTACCGGAAGCGAATTGGTTGGTTTAATTCCCAAAGCTGCTTTAGTGGAAGCAGGGAAATTTTATTTACAACGCTTGAACGAGAGCACGGGCATTCCGGAAAAGATGATTATGCAAACGGCTATTCAATCTATGGGGCTGGCAGAATTGGCTCCCTTTGAAGTAGATAAAAAAGTTATTGAATATGCCATTGCCCGCAAAGAAATGTTGGTAAACTTAAAACTGGATGCATTTTGCGATTTGCTTTCTACAGATGCACCTGCCCCCGGAGGAGGAAGCGTTGCTGCTCTTTGTTCGGCAATAAGTGGAGCTCTTTCTGCTATGGTAGCTAACCTCACAATTGGCAAAAAGGGCTATGAAAAGGTTACGGAAGAAGCATTGAAACTGGCACCGCAAGGACAGGATATAAAACAAAAGTCACTGGAAGTTATTGATAAAGATACAGATGCTTTTTTTGCGATGATGGAGGCAATGCGTTTACCGAAAAAGACGGAGGCAGAAATTGAATTGCGGAATGCGCAAATAGAAAAATGGACGCAAGAAGCAATTAATGCACCACTTACAACAATGCACCTGGCAAATAGCGCTGCCGAACTTGCTGCCAAAATAGCTAAAATAGGCAATTCCAATGCTCTTTCCGATGCAGGAGTCGCTGCCTTAACTGCTTTGTGCTCATCTCAAGCTGCCTACTATAATATCTTAATTAATCTCCCCGGTATTACGGATGAGCATTTTAAAGAGAAAACCCTTGCCACAGCCAAAGAACTACTGGAAAGTTGTAAAAAGATTGCCGCTGATGTAGAAAAAGAAGTTTGGGCAAAGTTAAACGGTTAGCAGCGAAAAAGAGAAACCAGCTCTAAACAGCGTAAATAATAACCGCATTAAAAGAAGATTACTTCTTGCAGGAAAAGACATTATGCAATTCTGCCCATACAGGAAACAGGGTAGGGTAAGAAGATTTTTAGGGGTTTTCAATATGATTACCATTACCCATTCCGAAATCTCAAACTCGCACCTGTTTCCAGGGCATTAACATTATCATTCTTCATTCATAATAGCTTGCTTGTATATCCCTGAAACCTGTTGCAGGAATTCAGTTTTATTAGCATAGTGCATCACACTTCGGGCAGAAGGAGAAGGTAAAATACCTATTTTTACTACCCGCGCAGGATTACTTTTCAGGGTAAGGGACTTGCCGTTATCCTTTAGTTCCGAGATAGTTATGCTGTTTTGTTGTTTTAAGTAATCCAGCAACCAGTAATGAACTCTATTTTTGCTGGTGCATAAAATCTTTACCAGGGAAGGGTTGGCAGATAAAATGCCTAAAATATCCTGATATTTCAGCACTGTAAGCTTAAAGTCCTCTGCGCCGGTGTCTTTTCTGGTAAATTGCATCAGAATATCCGCCAGCCCCAGAAAATTTTCCGCCAAAAAGTGCTGCAGAAATTGAACTTGGGCAGCCGTTTTACTTTTCCTGCTCCCTTCTAAAGACCTGAATTGAGCAAGGCAATTTATTTTTTCCGGGTTCAGCGCTTGAAATAAGATATCCCAAAGCAAGTTACTGTAACTGCCATAATAGTAGTCCATATCTTTGTTTTTCAGGTTATCGGCAATGCCGGTACAAAAACGATAGGGAGGGGCACTGCCTAAAAGCAGAACCTTGGCATCTTTGGGGATAAAAGGTTGATAGGGATGAGATTGCAGATTTTCCATTTACTTAATTGCAGGAAAGGGTAGCCGGAAGAGGTTGTTCAGAGGCATTATTGAGTTGGCAAAAGATAGCAGGGACATCGTTTTTCCGGTTGTTATATTTCCGTTTCATCATCTTCGGGTAATGGCAAATCCGGCAAAGCAGCCAGGCGTTTTTTTCTAATTCTCCAGGCAATTAGCAAAATGATAGGTGTTAGCATAGCCAGGAAAGCATTTATCCCCCAAAACAAATACTGGTAGCGTAAATGGCTGGTATATTTAGCAAATTCATTATGAAAATCATACAGAGTTGTATGGTAGGCATAGTCAAAGCTATCTATAAAAGGTGCCTGTTGATTATTTCTTTGTTCTTTTGCCACCAATTCCCAAAAAGCATTCCACTCTTCTTTTTTCTTCTCTTGCATATAGCTAACTGCCATTGTGGAAGAAAGATAGAACAGAGGCCAGTCCTCTTTGTATCTTGGATAGCCGTAACTTAGCCGGTAGAGGTCACTAACTTTTCCTAAAAAGCTTTGCTGCAGAAAGTATAGATACTGTTCAAAACCCATTTGCTGCGAGTAATGAGAAGCCATACCTTCATGAAACCACAATGGTGTCTGCGTAAAAATATTATCCAGATACCAGTGAATATATTCATGCATCAAAACCTTGCGGTGATTTTCCTGAATAGAAGCAAGGGGCTTTACATAGATACTTTTTTCGGTTCCGCTATAGAAAGCATCGCTGAATTCCACAATTTCTGTTTTCCCCAAAGCCAGGGTTTGGTAACTTCTATTACTATCAATCAGATAAACCGGGGCAAGAGAATCCAGATAAACCCCCAATTCCATCTGGAAAGCATCAATGTTATCATCCAGTTCCCACAGCATTTGCGCCAAAGATTGCGAAAGAGGTTTCGGGGCATAAACAGCCAGGTTATTGGTTTTCAGCTGAATCGGATAGCTGGAGAAAAGAAATCCCGCAAGGCATAACAAAACAAACAGCAAGATATGCTTTTTCAAAGTTGTTCATCCTGTTTTATAAAACCAAGCCATAGAGCGAAACAGCAGAGTCCTATTCAGGAATAATTTCAGGTAATGTCTTCTTTGCGTAGTAATTCATAATAGAGGGTAGCGTCCTTTTTGGCTACATTGCCTTCCGGGATTTTAGTTATCCGAATTTCGTGTTCCGCATTATACAGACGAAAGATAATTGTATCTCCCGTTTTCACTTCCGCAGAAGCTTTGGCAACTTTTCCATTTAGCATTACCAGGTTTTTATCGCAGGCATTTTTTGCTATGGAACGGGTTTTCGTCAGACAGAGTTTATTCAGCAGCAAATCTATACGCATTTTAGTTTAAGATAGCAGGCGTTTTGTTTCCCGGGCAATCATCAGTTCTTCATTGGTAGGTATTTTCAGAACCGTAACCCGGGAGTCAGTTGTATTTAGAACCTGGATTCCCTCAGAGTGTTTGGAGTTTTCTTCCGGGTTAATTTTGATGCCGATAGCATCCATCTCTTGACACACAAGTTCACGCAAAATAGGCATATTTTCACCAACTCCGCCGGTAAAAATCAGCACATCTAAGCCGTTTAAGGCAGCATAGTAACTGCCAATGTATTTCTTTATGCGGTAGGCATATACATTAAGCGCCATAATTGCCTTGGGATTATTTTTCACCAAAATCTCATCTTCAATTTCCCGCATATCATTAGAAATATGACTCAAACCAAGCATCCCGCTTTTTTTGTTCAGAATGTTATTCACTTCGTCCACAGTTAATCCCAATTGTTGTTGTAAATGAATGGGAATAGCAGGATCAATATCGCCGCAACGAGTTCCCATCATTAACCCTTCCAGAGGAGTGAAACCCATTGAAGTATCAATGGATTTGCCGTTTTTGATGGCAGTCATAGAGGCACCATTTCCCAAATGGCAGGTAATAACTTTTAAGGATTCTAAAGGACGCTGTAAAAATTCTGCGGCTTTCAAACTGACATATTTGTGACTTGTCCCGTGAAAACCGTAGCGCCGAATTTTGTAATTTGTATAAAGCTCCAAAGGTAACGGATACAAATATGCCATAGCCGGCATCGTTTGATGAAAAGCAGTATCAAAAACACCGCATTGAGGACAATTTGGCATATTTATCTGAACTGCTTCAATCCCTTTTAAATTGGCAGGATTATGCAACGGTGCCAACGATACACATTCCTGCATCACTTGAATAACATGCCCGGTTATTATTACAGCATCGGAATAATGCTCTCCGGCATGAACTAAACGATGTCCTACGGCATCAATTTCTTCCAAACCGTTCAAAACGCCATTGGCAGGGTCAATCAGCGCTTCCAAAATAAGTTGCAAACCCTGCTCATGATTATCAATCACCATTTCCCGTTTCTTTTTAGTGTATTTCCGGCTTTTATAGGTGAAAAGAGCAATATCTTCCCCGATTTTTTCTACGATGCCTTCAGCCATCAAGTTTTCTGTATCCATATCAATCAGCTGATACTTGATGGAAGAACTTCCGCAATTCAAAACTAATACACGCATATCTCCTCTTTTTTCATAAATAATTTTTTTCTCATAATCCTATCCTCGGGCTAAGTGTCAAATAGTATTTTCTCTGTTTTCCCTTTGCTTTCAGCTAAGCATTTTATTTACCGTAAGTTATAACTAATAGATAGTAACTTTTCACTGGGTATGTTTGCTTTTTTTCAAGTAAAGGGAAGGATGACAATGATAATTTTCTTCTTTTTTCCCTTCTTTTTTCCTTTTCTTTAACGCTATATAGATCAATAAGATCCCATATCCTTCCCATATTGCGATACGGGAACGATATGGGAGTCATATCGGAAGGATATGAGCATCGGCTAAGAGCGAGAAATCCTATTGGGTTACACAATTATAGCGATGGTGGCGTAACCCCCTCGGAAAATGCAAGTTACAATAATTTTTGTCATTTTTCCCGTATCCTGAAAGCCCCTTAGGGCGACATCGGATTGTTGACCTCCTGGTCAACTTATTCTTGCGCTTGAACGACGAGGACATCGTCCTTCCGAATAAAAAAGCCCATTAGGGCGACACAAAAATAGCGATGGGTGTGTAAGCCCCTCGTAAAGTGCAAGTTACAATGTTTTTTATCATTTTTCCGCATCCTGAAAGCCCCTTAGGGCGACACAAAAATAGCGTGGGTGCGTAAGCCCCTCGTAAAATGCAATTTACAATGTTTTTTATAATTTTCCCGCATCCTGAAAGCCCCCTTAGGAGGCATCGGATTGTTGACCTCCTGGTCAACCCCTTCTTGCTCTTGAACGACGAGGACGTCGTCCTTCCGAATAAAAAAGCCCATTAGTGCTACACAAAAATAGCGATTACGGTGTAAGCCCCTCAGGCAAAAAGAAATATAACATCCCCATACTAAATTTAATGTTCTGTTTCCGAAACGGGTTATCCGGAAGCTAAAAATCAAATAAGAGGCAAAAATTTATGCTGTGTGAATAAATAAATTATATTAGTTCCGTTCTGTGGCAGAAAGGGTTTGGAATGTAATCTCAAATTCTTTAGCAGGAGTAAAATCATAAAATTCCCAGACATAACTTCTTCCTTCTTGTTTCTGCACAGGGAAAGGAAGAGAACTTATATGAACATTAATGCCCGGATGTAAAGTATATTTAGCATAAGGTAAAGCTCTGCCCCAGGAATTTGCTGTAGTAATTATATATTTGGCATAATTTCCCTGCAGGATTTGGGAGTAATCTATGCGCAAAGTGCAAAACGAAAATGCGGGCAGAGAAAGCAGAAAAGTGAAGCCGTTCTTTGTCTGTTTCAGCAGAGTAACTTCGGCTCCACTGCTATCCTGAATGGCGAGGGTATTAATTTTAACAGGCAGGCATAAACTGTCACAAACCACTGGAAAATAGATTAGTTTCGTTACTGCCACAGTGTCATAATTGGCAAAATGAAAAAGACCGTCCATTTTCCATAAATCACTTTCCAAGTAGAAATCCAGCTCTTCCGCTTCAAAACTGAGAGCTGAAAGTGCTATAATTCCTGTTAAAAACAGCAGGAGAAAAGCGTCCTTCACTTTAGTATAATTAGCTTGGCTGTCCCCAATGCCTTATCTTGATGGCTAAGACGCACAAAATAAACGCCGCTGGATAGTTCTGGCAGCTGCCATTCCACTTCATCCTGGTTATAAACTGTTTCTGCAACATAGCGTCCTTTCAAATCGTATAAAACAAGTTTTGCCTTGCCCGTAAGCTTGGTAGAAAAGGAAATGTGGATTGTTTTCTGCAAATTTGGATTCACTACAGAAGGATAAAGAACAAGCTTGGGCACTGCTGAAGTGATATTGCTATCTTCAACACTAACAGGCAATTGCACAGAAAAGGGCATAACTGCTCCCGGCTCGGCAAAAAAATGAGTATTGAAAGTCGTTTCATTGGTAATAGGATTTATTACCCAAATCCGCGTTTTCATTGGATAAAGCTCCCCGGTAGCAATCCCTGCACTATTAGTAATCGCTGGATTTACGAAAGCGCTTCCTGCAGATTGACTGTTGTAAACGGAAACTCCGGCAAGAGGAAAACCGCTTAAATCGGTGCATTCAACCCTGTAAATGAACCTGGCAGAACAATAATCCGGTCCGCAAACAGCAGGCGAAATATCTTTTGCCCAGCCATAAACACTATCTCCATACAGATTGGTGTAAAGTATGTGCACTGCACATTCAGTTCCATTCAGCGAACTTAAATCATTCTCCAAATCAGCTCCCCAGTGAACTGTCTCCTCAAATTGCTGCGGAATTCGGATAGTGAAAAAACCACTTTCAGGCGTGTTAATACTCTGTGGCATATTAACTTGCTGAACAGATGTCGCATTTGGATTAACCTGAATAGTTAGGGAATCCTCTGCATCAAGATAAGTTATTTCTGCTGCCTGAAATAAACCTACAAATTGAGAAAGCTCAATCTGCAATATATTTTCCGGCTCAAACCAAAATCTGCTGATTAGATTTGGCTCTATGGGATTTGACCAAGCCGAAATAACGGCAATAAATAGTAATACAAATAAGACGATGCGTTTCATTTTTTTTACCTCCTTTACAGCTTAAAAAAAACTGAAACACCATTAGCTGAGATTTCCTCAAAGCACTATAACACACCTAATAACTTATAAATAAAGCAATTTATGTTCCCATACTCCGATTTTTATAAGCCACTGAAAACACTTAAGCCACCGAAGCCACCGAAGCCACCGAAAACACTGAATACACTGAAAAATACTTGTAGCTACTATGCCATTGATAATTGTAGTGTTAATGGAAAACGCTGTTCCTCGGCTTTTTTTATAAGCCACCGAAAACACTGAAAACACTGAAAACATTGAAAACACTGAAAACACTTAAGCCACCAAAGCCACCGAAAGTTTATTAAATTATCTTTTTTCTCTTTTTCTCTTTTTCTCTTTGTAAAAAAACCTTTCGGTGTCTTCGGTGTCCTCGGTGGCTAAAAAAACCTATCTTGCCATCTCACTGTTCCGCTTACTACATTCTCAATTCTCAATTCTCAATTCTCAATTTACCC